>Ga0308157_10000317_pt1 | contig 174844 bp, 172 predicted proteins | sample PhyBR1_FD_201035 | JGI IMG/M metagenome (GOLD analysis project Ga0308157, IMG submission 201035) | Phyllosphere microbial communities from UC Gill Tract Community Farm, Albany, California, United States - DLSLB.R1 | ecosystem: Host-associated > Plants > Phyllosphere > Unclassified | place... | reverse complement strand
TGTTTTTACAACTTCGAATTTCCTATAGCTCCATTATTCAAGGATTGACTAATTTCGTATCGGCTTTATTTCTTCTGTCTATATTTTAAATTTCAAATAAACTTCTCGTTTCAATTACTTACTTCGTTTCTCTGTTTCTGTAAGCGGTTGCAAAGGTAATTAATATTTTTAAACCGCAAAATATTTTTTCAAATATTTTAAAACTTTTTTTCCTTTTATTAATCTCAGTCTCTAAAACCTCAACCATCAAAAAAAGCCCGCTAAAAATAACATTACTGCTTTACTATTTCAATTCCTACAATACTACTCTTCTTTCGTATTGGGAGTGCAAATATACAACCCAATATTCCGCTTTTCCAAATCATATTTACAATTAATTTACATTTTTCGCCTAACTTACTGAATATCCGTAGAATATTTTTTAATCTTTTTTGAGAAAAGTAAAATGTATAGTGTAAAATGTATAAAAGACAAAGAAAATACAGCGTCTTTAATACTAAACTAGATGTGAAACTGAAAGGATGCTTAGATAGGATTAGCAGGACAAGGCTTGGCAAACTGGGATTATATATAAATGATACTAGATAATATTAGCAAGATGAATCTTATTCATTATAATCTTATATCTTAAAACTAGCTTCTAATTTCTAAGCTCAGGATAAAAGGACATGATTATTTTGTGAAACCAACTTCACCAAAAAAGTTGGATTCGCAAAATACTTTAAGGTTAACGACTCGGGAAAAAAGCAACACATAGGGTTGCGGGTTATTCAATAATAGAAAAAGACCTCATCTATACAGATAAGGTCTTTGCTATAGTATAAAAATCTTAATTAAGTTATTGTTGTGGTTTATCCTTTTTTAAGTCGGTATTCCATATTTTAATTTTATCAGATTTTTTTAGACCTGTTTTTACTTGAACATTAACTCCGTCTGTAATTCCTAGTGTGATGTATTTCTTTTCGTATGCAGCATCTTGACCTTTTCCTGATTTTAGAACTTCTACATAAGGTTTTTGATTTTCATCGTATCGAACATGAGCTGTTTTTACCAACAATACATTTTTAGCTTCTTGCGTAACAACTTCTGCATTGGCAGAATAACCTGCACGAATAAAATTATCTGAATCTAATTGTACTGGCGCTTTTATCTCGAACTGCACTACTCCATTACTTGCAACTCCTTGTGGCGAAATAAAATCTAAGATAGCTGTAAATGTTTTGTTTGGAATTGCACCAATAGATACATTAATTTTCATTCCTTCTTTTAATTTACCAACTTCAGCTTCGTCTACTTTTCCTTCGAAAATCATCTTTTTAACATCCGCCATTGTGGTAATTGTTGTACCTGTAGAGAAATTATTAATCTCCTGTACCATATTTCCTACCTCAACAGGAATATCTAAAATCATCCCAGAGGCTGTTGCTAAAATTCTTGTTGTCGCGTATGCTTCTAAACCTGGAGCTACACCAGTTTGAGCAACTTTATAATCGTATTCGGCTGTTTTAAGCTGTTGTAAAGCACTTTGATAAGTTGCATTTGCATTATCATAATCTTGACGAGGCAAAACTCCTTGTTGATATAATGTACTTGTTCTTCCAAAATTTCTACGTTCTTGGTCTACAATAATTTTTGCAGCATTAATTGACTGTCGAGCGGCATTTAAAGATTGTACATTTGGTACTACTTTAATCTCACAAATTAATTGTCCTTTCTCTACATATTGCCCTTCGGCTACATTTATTGATTTAATAACTCCAGAAATATTCGGTTTAATTTCGATTGTCTTAAGAGGTTTTACCTCTCCTGTTGCAACTGCTTTAACTTCTATATTTCCCATAAAAGGAGAAGTTGTTTCGTAGGTCTCATTTGCTTGGCTATTTTTATTTCCAAAATAAATGATAACCCCGATTACAGCAGCTATAAAAACAACAATCATTAAAATTTTTATAATTTTTTTCATTCCTTTTTATCTTAATTTAAATCTATTCGTCTCTTAAAGCATCAATTGGTTTTATTAGAATGGCTCTTTGGGCTGGTATTAATCCTGCTAAAGTTGCCATAACAATCATTACAGCTAAAGCCGTGAATAATGTTACTAAATCTATTGAGGCATTATATAATGGTATATTTTCGTTTGCTGGAACTATTATTTCATTAAGAAGCATTAGAATAGAAGCTGCCATAATAATTCCGAATAAACCTGCAATTAGTGTTAACACAACAGATTCTAATAATATTTGTCCTCTTATTTGTGCTGGAATTGCTCCCAATGCTCTTCTAATTCCGAATTCTTTTGTACGTTCGGAAACTGTAATTAATAAAATACTTGCAATGGCAATAACACCAGAAAAAAGCGTCATTCCCCCTACTACAATGGCTAGAAACTGTAATCCTTTTACAAATTTCATAATCTTACCAAGCATTTCGCCTAAATTAAATCCACCTATGGCTTGATCGTCATCTGGTGCTATATTTTTTATCGTCTTTAGATAAGCTTTTAATTGCTTCTCGAAAGAAATTATATCGTAATTATTAGGTAAACTAAGACTTAAATACTGAATAGTTTCTCCTTGGTTATACACCTTTTGAAATGTTGTAAACGGAATATAAATTTGATCTTTTGTTTCTACAGGAGAAGATGGCGTATCATAAACCCCAACAATAGTGTAATAACTATCTGATATTCTTATTTGCTTTCCTAATGGCGATGGATTTTTACCAAAAAATTGCTCAGCAACTTCTATCCCAAGTACACAGATTTTTGTTTCGTTTTTGATATCATCTTCGTTTATAAAACGACCTTGTATGATATCTTTTCCAAACATTCTATTCTGATCTGGATAATCTCCGTTTACAGTATAAAAATTATATTTTGATCCGTAAGCAATCACAGAACTTGGTTTAGAATTACGAGGAGCTAAAAGAGAAATTTGAGGAAAATGTGCTTGAATTTTTCGCACATCGCTCATTTTTAATTCAATTTTTCTTCCTTTCTGAAATCCCTCATAAGGCATAGAAGTTGTTCCTCCCCAAACGAATAAAGAATTGGTTGCCGCATCTGCCAAATTTCTATCGAATCCATTTTGCAAACCTCTTGTAACACCCAATAAAAGAACAAATAAGAACATTCCCCATGCCACACCAATCATTGTTAGAATGGTACGTAACTTGTTTTTGCGAATTGCCGCGTAGACCTCGCTCCAAGCATCTGGATCAAATACAAATTTTATAAAGTTCATTATTCGTCTCTTAAAGCATCAATTGGTTTTATTCTCGCAGCATTAAGTGCTGGTATTAAGCCCGAAATTGTTCCTGACATAAATAAAATAATACAGGCAGTTATTAAAGAATTAGTTTCAACTCCTGGGTTATATATAAAATATTCTGATAAACTATCTCCTAAATTTTCTACCAATAATGCTGCTAATCCTATTCCTAAAGCACCAAAAATTAAGGTAATTAAAATTGCTTCTTGTAAAATAAGACCAAGTACATGAAATGGTGTTGCTCCTAGCGCTTTTCTAATTCCGATTTCTTTGGTACGTTCTTTCACACTAAACACCATTATATTTCCTATACTTACAATTCCTGCAATTAAACTTCCTCCTCCAATAACAAAAACGATTACGGTAAGAATTACAAAAAATTGATTGGTATCTTTCATAGATTCAGCTGCATTTCTCACCCATAGACCACCATAATCTGTTGGGGCAACATTGTGTCTTTTTCTTAAGTTTTGCTCGATAGAGTTAGATAAGTTTTCTATATTATCTAAACTAAGACCATCTTTTGGGACAACGATTATTGATGAAACTTTATCTGTTGCATAAATTGTTTTGAAAGTTGAAAATGGTGCATATATAGCTCTTTCTGCATTATCACCTCCATCTTTACTCTCGAAAACACCAATAACTTGATACATGCTTTTCCCAACTTGCAAATACTTTCCTATAGCTACTTGATTAGGATAAAAGTCTTGTGCAACCAAACGTCCTATAACAATAGATTTGGCTTGATTATCCATATCTTTTTCATTGATAAAACGTCCTAAAGTTACTTCCTCATTTATGACATGTTCGTATTCTGGGTAAACTCCTGTAATGGAATAACTACCAGAATTAGATTCATTTTTTATTGTATCTGTTTTTGCAATTGTACTTACAATATATTTTATATCTCTTGTAAATGATTCTTTCACGAAATGAACATCATTAACATCTAACTCTATTGTTCTTCCTTGTTTATAACCTTGGTAAGGCATATCTGTGGTTCCTCCACTTACACTAATATTTAATGAATTGGCTTGAAAAAACTCTTGCTGAAATCCATTTTGTAATCCATTCCCTAATCCATATAAGGTAATAAATACAAAAAGAGCCAAAGCAATGGTTAGTCCAGACAAAGCTGTTCTTAACTTATTACTTGTAATAGATGACCATATTTCCCTCCAACGATCCGAATCAAACATATATTAAACCCTTACTTGTTGAACTTTATCATCACTCACAATAACTCCATCTTTTAATCGTACAATTCGTTTGCACATATTGGCGATATCGTCTTCGTGTGTAACCATTACAATTGTTTTTCCTTCATCATTAATTTCTTGAATAAGGTGCATTACTTCTTGAGAAGTTTTAGTATCCAAAGCTCCTGTTGGTTCATCGGCTAATAATAACTTTGGTTTAGCAGCTAATGCTCGTGCAATTGCTACACGTTGTTTTTGCCCACCAGAAAGTTCGTTCGGCATGTGTGTCGCCCATGGCGCAAGTCCTACTCTTTCTAAGTAACTTAATGCTATTTTATTTCGATTAGATCGCTTTACTTTCTGGTAATACAAAGGCAAAGCAACATTCTCCAAGACATTTTTGAAACCAATTAGATTATAAGACTGAAAAATAAATCCTAAAAACTTATTACGATAATTAGCCGCTTTAGTTTCGTTTAGCTTCTCAATTTTAACTTTATCTAATTCGTAAACACCAGTATCATGCTCATCTAACATTCCTATAATATTCAATAACGTAGATTTCCCAGAACCAGAAGATCCCATGATTGCAACAAACTCCCCTTCTTGTATTTCGAGGTTAATACCTTTTAATACATGTAATTTGTTTTTTCCCATTTTATAGGATTTATTTAAATCTCGAATTGATATCATAAATAATGATGAATATAAATGCTGTTATCAGTAAAATAAGTCTACTATTCTTTAAAATTGTTACAAAAAGTCAAATGTTTTTACAGATGAAATTTTTATTTTAAATACTCGTTAATGTAATCTTCAAGTTCAAATTTTGTCATTGGTTGATCGTGAAAAGCAACTTTTTGTCCATTATTATAAATAAAAGTTACAGGAATATTACTCGACCAAGATGTATCAAAAGCTGGTAACCATTCGTTCATTCTTTTCCAATCATCTAAAAGAACAACCTCAGCATTTATATTTTTATCTTTTATAAATTTCTTAACGTTCTCTATCACTTTAGGTTTATCTAGAGAAACCAATAACATTTTAAAATTTGGATTGTTTTTATATTGCTCATTAATTTCCATAAAAGCTGGAATTTCTTCTATACATGGTGCACACCAAGTCGCCCAAAAATTAACCACTACAACTTGCTGTTTAAAAGAAGTTATTTTTTCTTGTAATTGCTCATATTTTAATTGTTCAACTTTTTGAGCATTCACATTAGAAAAAGATAAAAGTGTAATTATACTTAGTATTGAAAATAATTTCATTTTGATAATTTATTAATTGTTCACCAAATTTAATCTAAAAGAACAAATCTGAGCAATTTTATAAGAATTTTGTAGTTCAAAAATTAAACTCGATTTTTGTAAAAAAATAATTATTTTGTTTTCGAAAGAAGAAGCTTATCGTATAAAAAAGGAATTTTGGATTTCTTACGGATCGTACATGAAATTGCAAATGAATGCAGAAGGTTTATCTATTAATTGGGTAAATTATAAAACAGATATTAAAGGTATATTTTTTAGAACTGATGTTGAAAGAAAATATGCAGAAGTTTCTATTGAAATTTCTCATCCAGATGCTTCTGTTCGTGAAATGATTTATGAACAGTTTGAGGAATATGAAAATGTTTTACATAGCTATTTGGGAGAAGAATGGGTGTGGACTAAAAACGATCAGGATGAAGATGGGAAGGAAATTTCTACAATAAAAACACGTTTAGAAAATATAAGCATTTTTAGAGAAGCCGACTGGCCAACTATTATTTCTTTCTTAAAATCTAAAATGATTAATCTTGATGAATTTTGGAGTGATCATAAAGATAGCTTCGAAATTTTTAAAAATTTATAAATTTTATTGATTAGGTTATTACTAAAATATATCACTTTTTAAAATTAAAACTGACTACCAATAAATTAAACCAAATAACGTGTATTTTCTTTAACATTTCATTAACTCCAAACTTGGAATAAAATCATTTAAGAAATAACCGTTTATCTGATAAACTCACCTATTTTTGTAGCTCAATTAAAAGTAATGAGTAAATTAGAAAAATATTTATTTTCTACCAGAACTATGTCCGTTTTGCTTTTTATATACGCAATCGCCATGGGGTACGCCACTTTCATTGAGAATGATTATGATACAGCTACTGCAAAAGCTGTAATTTATGAAGCAAAGTGGTTTGAGGTTTTAATGATTTGGTTAATTGTTTTGTTCTTAATGAACATTAAACGATACAGATTATGGTCAAAAGAAAAACTTCCTTTATTAGTTTTTCACTTAGCGTTTTTGTTTATTTTTATAGGTGGAGGAATAACACGTTATATTAGCTTTGAAGGAGAAATGCCTATTCCTGAAGGCGGAACGAGTAATGAAATTACTTCTTACAAATCCTATTTTAAAATGATTGTTGATGATGGTACGCAACGTTTAGCTTACGACAATCACCAATACAACATGACGTATTTTGATAGAAAAGATAGCACAAATGCTTTATTTCGTAGACATTTTGAAGGTGAATATCAATTCAAAAACAAAGTAATTAAGTTAAAAACATTTGACTTTATTCCACATGCGTTAGATACTATTATTAGAAAACCAGACGGAATTAATGTACTAGAATTAGTAACTGTTGGTCAAAATGGTCGTAACTCTGTTTTTATCCGTAATGGAGAAATAAAAAGTGTTAATGGAACTTTAGTCGCTTATAACAGACCACAAGATGGTGCTGTACAAATTACTGGAGAAGGAGAAAATTTAGTTATAAAATCACCTTTTGAAGGAGAGTATGTACAAATGGCTGGACAACAAGTAGGTCAAATTACTGATATGAAAACTTTTCAGGAAGGTGCCGGGAAAGTTGAATTTAATATTGCTACTCCATTAAAACTTCGTTCATTATATACAATTAATGGAGCACAATTCGTAGTTCCAAAACCAGCATTTAAAGGAGAAGTTTTATATAGACAAGGTTCTAAATTTAAAACTGAAGAAAAAAATCTTCCTGGTGCTATTAGAGCAGAAATTATTGTTGGAGATAAAAGAGATACTGTAACAATTGTTGGAGGAAAAGGACAAACAAATTATAGTACTGATGTAACAATAGATGGAATGAATATTTCTTTAGGTTATGGATCTAAAAACATTAAAGTCCCATTTAGTATTCGTTTAGACGATTTCGTTTTAGATCGTTACCCTGGTTCATCGAACCCCTCTTCTTTTGAATCTAATATTACAGTTATTGACGAAGGAAAAGAAACTAAACAACATATTTATATGAATAATGTAATGGATTATAAAGGCTATAGATTCTTTCAATCTAGTTACTTTCCTACAGAAGACGGAACAATTCTTTCTGTTAATCAAGACTGGTGGGGAACAAATGTTACCTATTTAGGATACTTTATGTTATTTGTTGGTATGTTTGTTTCATTATTCTGGAAAGGAACTCGTTTCTTACAATTAAATTCTTTATTAAAAGGCTTACATACAAAGAAAACAAATATTTTACTTCCATTATTTTTAATATCTAGTTTAGCATTTGCTCAAAATCCAAGCACTACTGCTGGAGATAAATCTGGACATCAAAAAATACAAACGAATAACGATAAAGATAAAGTTCATTCGGCAGAGCATATCGGAAGTTTTTCTACAAAAATGGCTGATGGTGATGAATTAGCTAAAAATGTGAAAATTCCAGATGAACATGCAGAAAAATTTGGACATCTTCTTATTCAAGATATCGAAGGTCGTATAAAACCTGTAAACACACAGTCTGTAGAAATACTTAGAAAAATTTACAAGAAAGATAAATTTCATGGTCTTTCTGCTGATAAATGGTTTATTTCTTTACAATTAGACCCTGCATATTGGGTGAATGCTCCAATTATTACAATTGGAGATAAAGGAGGAGATAAATTAAAGAAAATGACAAGTGCAAATGAAGATGGTTATACATCTTTAATGAACTTGATTGATCCTAAAACAACTCGTTTTAAGTTAGACAAAGCATACAATGAAGCATTTTCTAAAAAACCTTCAGAACGTTCTAAGTTCGACCAAGAAGTTATTGCGGTAACTGAGCGTTTTAATATTTTAGATCAAACAGCAAAAGGATATCAATTAAAAATAATTCCTGTTCAGAATGATCCTTCAGAACGTTGGACTTCTTGGATTTATCAAACAAAAGATAATCCTGTTGAAATTGACACTTTAGCACTTGGAATGGTAAGTGTTTATTTTAATATGGTTTCTAAAGGATTAGAAAATGGTGATTGGACACCAGCAGATAATGCAGTAGATTATATTGATAAATACCAACACAAATGGGGGAAAAATGTTGTTCCTTCTCCAACAAAAGTTGAAATTGAAGTATTGTATAACAAATTCAATGTTTTCTTTTATGTGATGATTGCGTACTGTACAGTTGGTGGAGTATTATTAGTTTTATCATTTATCCAATTATTCTCAGAAAGTAAAGCTTTACATCGTATTATTAATGTTTGTTTGGGATTAATATTTATAATTTTCCTAATTCAAGCTGCAGGACTTGGAGTTCGCTGGTATTTAACTGGACATGCACCTTGGTCTAATGGATATGAAGCAATTGTATTTATTTCGTGGGTTAGTGTATTAGCAGGATTGTTATTATATAAAAACAGAAATGCTTTTATTCCTACTACAGGAGCAATGGTAGCTGTAATTATGATGGGGTTTGCACATGGAAGTTCTATGTTAGATCCGCAGATTACACCATTAGTACCTGTGCTTAAATCTTATTGGTTAATTGTACACGTTGCAATTATTGTATCGTCTTACGGTTTCTTCGGATTAAGTGCTGTTTTAGCTTTCTTCTCATTAATTATTATGATGATTAAGCCAAACAAGAAGATTGAAATCTCTTTAAAAGAAATGACATACGTTGCAGAAATGTCTCTAACAATTGGTATTTATTTATTAACTGTTGGTACATTTTTAGGAGGAATGTGGGCAAATGAATCTTGGGGACGTTACTGGTCTTGGGATCCAAAAGAAACTTGGGCATTTGTATCTGTAATTGTATATGCAGTTGTATTACACATGCGTTTAGTTCCTGGATTAAGAGGTAAGTTTGCATTTAACGTTGCTGCTTTATGGGCAGTTTGGACAGTAATTATGACCTATTTTGGTGTTAATTACTACTTATCTGGTTTACATTCTTATGCAGCAGGAGATCCAATTCCAATTCCATTCTGGGTTCCAGCAACAGCTGTCGGAATGTTATTGTTATCTATTGGAGCTTGGTATATGCAAAACAAGGTTTATAAAGTAAAAAATTAATTCAATTTTTATAAAAGCAAAAAGGCTGTTCAAAATGAACAGCCTTTTTTATGTTTAAGTTTTTAAGTTTTTAAGGAATAACTTAATTCTTAATTTCTAGATTAAAATTGGTAAACAATCGCATTAATATTCATTCCTGCACCAACAGAAGCAAATAATACAATATCACCTTTCTTAATTTCGTGATCGCATAATTCATTATTCATAATCATTGCTAGTAAAGAAGGAATTGTTGCTACACTGCTGTTTCCTAATTTTTCTATTACCATTGGCATAATATCCTTTGGCATTGGAACATTATACAAATCGAAAAAACGTTTCACAATTGCTTCGTCCATTTTTTCGTTTGCTTGATGAATAATAATTTTACTTAAATCTTTAATATCATATCCACTTTCATCAAAACATTTTTTCATTGCATTTGGTACATTTGAAAGGGCAAATTCGTAAATTTTTCTTCCTATCATTTTAATGTACTTTACATCTGGACAACATTCTGTATTATATGATTTCCCAAAGAAAAGATAATCTTTTTCAGTTAATGTATGAGAAGCTGACAAGTGCGATTTAAGACCTTCCTCAGAATTACTTATTTCTAAGATTGCAGCCCCTGCACCATCTGCATAAATCATACTATCTCTATCGTGTGTATCTACAACACGAGAAAGAGTTTCTGCACCAATTACTAAACAACGTTTAGCAATTCCAGATTTTATAAATGCATTAGCTTGTATTAATCCTTCTACCCAACCAGGACATCCGAATAATAAATCATAAGCAACGCAAAAATTATTTTTTATTTGTAATAAATGTTTTACTCTAGAAGCTAGACTTGGCACCATATCCGATTGAATAGTATCGTGCTTAACGTCTCCAAAGTTATGCGCAAAAATAATGTAGTCTAATGTTTCAGGATCAATTTTAGCATCTTCTATCGCTCTTTGTGCAGCAATAAAAGCTAAATCAGATGCTGTTTGGTTTTTGTCTGCATAGCGTCTTTCTTCAATTCCTGTAATCTCTTTCAATTTCACAGCAATTGTTTCATTATTTTGTTTTAATGTAACTCCTCTTTCATCAAGAAAATGATGCTCTTCAAAGAATACATTAGTAATTGTTTCTGAAGGAATATAATTTCCAACTCCAATAATTTTGCTTGTCATTTATGCGTCTTCTTATTATCCATCCTCATACAATAAAGGACTTTATTAAATTATGGTATAAATATAAAATTTATAAATCTCTTTATTGTATAATTAAGTATTATTTCGATGTAAAATTTATTTTTTAATAAATTAATAGAAACCATTTTTACAAATATTTAAAATTAAACATCATTTTTTATTGATTCAATTTACTTGATATTTTTAAATTCTTTAATGAAAAAATTGAATGAGATTGTTTATTTTTGTTTAAAATAAAGCACAATGAAATACTTATTAATAGGATTTTTAGGTTTGTTTATGGCTTGTAATGGTCAAGAAACAAAAAAAACTGTTTCTAAAAAACAAACAACTCAACAAACTAAAACACCACAAAAAATGCAAACTATTTATAATTATACCTTTAAAGATATTAACGATGAAGATTTTAGCTTCGCAGATCTTAAAGGTAAAAAAATCTTAATTCTAAATACGGCTTCTAAATGTGGATACACTCCACAATATGATGCTTTAGAGAAACTTTATCAAGAATACAAAGATCAAAACTTTGTTATTATTGGTTTCCCTTCTGATAATTTTGGAGGTCAGGAATTTGACAATAACGAAGAAATTGCAACTTTCTGTAAACTGAATTACGGTGTAACTTTCCCATTAATGTCGAAAAGTGATGTTATTGGAAATAATCAGAATGAAGTATTTAAGTTTTTAACAAAAAAAGCCATCAACGGAAAATCAGACAATGATGTAAAATGGAATTTTACAAAATTCTTGATTAATGAAGATGGAACATTAGAAGCTTCTTATCCTTCTAAAGTAACTCCCGATTCAAAAGAAATTATAGATTGGTTAAATAAATAATAAAAATGAAATTAGATATTCTTGCAATTGGTGCTCATCCTGATGATGTAGAATTAGGATGCTCTGGTACACTTGCAAAAGAAATAAAGAATGGGAAAACTGTTGGTATTCTCGATCTAACAAAAGGTGAATTAGGTACTCGTGGAACAGACGAAACACGACGACTTGAAGCCGATGAGGCAAAAAATATTTTAGGTGTTGCTGTCAGAGAAAATCTTGGCATTCCTGATAGTTTTTTCTTAAATGATAAAGAAAATCAATTAAAAATAATTGAAGTTATACGTAAGTATCAACCAGATGTTATTTTGAGTAATGCTCCGCACGATCGTCATCCCGATCACGGAAAAGCTTCTGATTTGGTAAATAATGCTATTTTCTTATCTGGATTGCCAAAAATAGAAAACGGTTTACCAGCTTGGCGACCAAAAAAACATTTCCATTATATACAATGGTTACCATTAGAACCGCACTTTGTTGTTGACATTTCTAGTTTTCTTGATATAAAGGTAGAAGCATGTATGGCGTATAAAACGCAATTCTTCGATCCAAATTCAAGCGAGCCACAAACACCAATTTCATCTAAAAACTTTACAGATTCTATTCAATATAGAGCGTATGATTTAGGAAGATTAATTGGAACTGAAGCCGGAGAAGGTTTTATCTCTAGAAGTTACATCGGCGTAAACAATTTAGATTCTTTAATTTAGAAATAAAGGTTGAAAAAACCTTTATTTTTTTATTAAATTTATTTGCAAGTACCGATTAATAGGCTATATTTGCAATCCAATTGAGAGATATTTAATTTATCTCTAAAAATGGTGATTGTAGCTCAGTTGGTTAGAGCGCCGGATTGTGGTTCCGGAGGTCGTGGGTTCGAGACCCATCATTCACCCCTAAAAAACTTTAGAATTTAGTTTTAAAAGAAAATTCACTCCAAATGGTGATTGTAGCTCAGTTGGTTAGAGCGCCGGATTGTGGTTCCGGAGGTCGTGGGTTCGAGACCCATCATTCACCCTAAATAAAAACTTTAGAATTTAGTTTTAAAAGAAAATTCATTCCAAATGGTGATTGTAGCTCAGTTGGTTAGAGCGCCGGATTGTGGTTCCGGAGGTCGTGGGTTCGAAACCCATCATTCACCCAGAAATAAAAAACTCTCAATGTAAATTGAGAGTTTTTTATGTTTTATGTGAAAACCTATATTTTATATAAGCTTTATTATTTCTTCTTTTGATAAACGTAATTTTGGATTTAAACTTGGTTGATTAAAATCGTCTTTATCTTTATACCCTACAGCAACAGCCACTACTGTTTTATATCCTTCCAAGTTTAAAGATTTGTCGTAATTCTCTTTTTCCAAACCTTCCATTGGTGTACTATCTAAACCTAAACTAGCACAAGCAGAAAGAAAAAATCCTAATGCAATATAAATTTGATTTTCGAACCAAGCTTTAATTTCAGCTTCGTCTTTATCTTTAATTTTTTGATTGTAATAATCTATATGTCCTTGCGATAAGTTTTCATGCAATTGCTTCTCAAATATTTTGATATCGTCTATTCTTGTAAAAACGACCAATAAACTTGCATCCTTTATTTTTTGAGTATTATGAAAAGAAATTTCAGCTAATTTGCTTTTAGTTTCTTCATCTTCTATAAAAAGAAACTTCCAAGGTTGACTATTAATAGACGAAGGGCTTAATCGTATAATTTCTCTTAATTCTTCTATCTTGTCTTGGCTAATTTTTTTTGTTGAATCGTAATTCTTTGTTGCGTATCTGCTTTGGGCTAAATCTAAAAAACTCATCTTATTATATTTTGTTTTTATTAAAGATATAAATATTATTTAATTGATTGATAAGCAATTTTTAATTCTGTTCTTTCAAATTTTCTTAGTTAACCTTTATTAAAAAAATAGTTTAAAAACCTTATTATGTTTCTACAATACAATTTAATATCTTTGATTTAAACATTTATTAATTATATAAATTATTGACAATGATAACTAAAAACTTAAATGTAATTCTTATTCTATTTTTTCAGATGATGAGTTTAACTGCATTCTCTCAGAAAAAAGCTGAATTAAACTCTTTATTGGATAAAAATAATGAATTTATTTTTCCACAAACAGCAAGCAAAATCTCTAAAGCTTTAAATACTAAAACTGTTTATTATGAAGATGCAAATGATGATAAATATGCAAAATGGCTTCCTAAATCTGGATTAGAAGTTTATTGTAGTATAGGAAATGGAGATGTAGTTAATGAGATATTTTTTGATGTAGCTGACGATAAAGTTTTAATAATCGAAGGGTTACCTTACAATATTGCATTAAATAAAACTACTTTACAAGAAAGTAAAACTAAATTTAAAAAATACAATGCTGAGCACGAAAAATTAGGAGAGGACACTTCTTTTTCTGGAGGCTCAAAATTAATTTTCAAAAATGGAAAGTATTACACAACATTAATTTTTGATAGTAAGGATCTATTAAAATTTATTGGTATAACAACTGAACTTGTTCCTCCTGGAGCTGGTTAAAACTCAAAATAAAATAGGGAATAAATATTTAATTTATTCCCTATTTGTTTCTATATAATTGTAGTACTATCTTACTTTAGGCGCAATATCTTTTCCAAAAATTTCGATAGATTTCATCATATCTAAATGGCTTGGCGCACCAACATCCATGTGAGCAGAAAAGCGTGTTAAACCAAATAATTCTTTGTATTTTAAAATCTTTTCTATTGCCAATTCTTTATCACCTACTACTAAGTGACCATTTGTAGAACGACCAAAATCAAATTGTGGACGAGAATATTTAGGCCATCCTCTACTCGCTCCTATTCTATTCATTTGCGCACCATAAATTGGGAAATAATCATCTGCTACTTTCTCATTATCATCACCAAAAAATGAATGCATATGTACACCTATTTGCATTTCACTTTCATCATGTCCGTTATCTAAATAAGCTTGTTTATAAACTTCGAATAATGGAATAAAGTTAGCTGGATCACCACCTATAATCGCAAAAATAATAGGTAAACCTAATTTTCCTGCACGAATAACAGAAGAAGTTGTTCCACCAACTGCTACCCAAATAGGAAGTTTATATTGAACTGGTCTTGGATAAACAGTTTGATTAATTAATGGCATTCTAAAATTGCCTTTCCAATTTAGAACCTCATCATTATTTAATGTTAACAATAAACGAAGCTTTTCATCAAACAACGCATCATATTCACTTAAATCATACCCAAAAAGTGGAAAAGACTCGATAAAAGAACCTCTACCTGCCATAATTTCTGCGCGACCATTTGAAAGATTATCAACAGAAGAAAAATCTTGAAACAATTTTACTGGATCTGCAGAACTAATAACAGAAACTGCACTTCCTAATTTTATATTTTTTGTTACTGTAGATAAAGCAGCTAAAATAATTTCTGGAGAAGAAACGGCATAATCTGGACGATGGTGTTCTCCTATTCCAAAGAAATCTAGACCTATTTCGTCCATTAATTTTACTTCTTCTATAATCTCAGCCATTCGTTGCTGAGGAGTTTGTACATATCCTGTTTTTTCGTTGATGTGAACATCTCCAAACATTCCTATTCCTAATTCCATACTGTAAAAGATTTAATTCAAAATTAGAGCTAATTATCTATAAAAATATTAACATAGGATATGAAAAAAAAGAAACCATCAAACGAAAAATTTCATTTAATGGTTTCTTATATCTATCAATAAAAATATTAATTATTTTTATCCGTGAATTGCTTCTTTATTTCCGTAAGATTGAATTAGATTCCCTTCAAAATTTAACCATTCTTTCCAGCGTTTATCAACATCAACATCTGTAGAAAGTTGACGTGCGAAATTTAAAAAGGTAGTATAATGATTCGCTTCAGAAACCATTAAATCATAATAGAATTTTGATAATTCCTCATCGTTAATATTCTGAGATAAAACTCTAAAACGTTCACAACTTCTTGCTTCTATCATTGCAGCAAATAGTAAACGATCTACAAAAGCCATATTGCGAGAACCATCTTTACGACAGAATTTCATTAATTGACCAACATAATCATCTTTACGCTCACGCCCTAAAGTATAACCACGTTGCTGAATAATTTCAACAACCATTTTAAAATGTTGCATTTCCTCAATCGCTATATCAGACATTTCCTGAATAAAAGCATCGTGTTCAGAATTATAAGCAATCATTGTAATTGCATTGGTTGCAGCTTTTTGCTCACACCAAGCATGATCCGTTAAAATTTCTTCTAAATTTCTTTCAGCAATATCTGCCCAACGTGGGTCTGTTAATAATTTTAATCCTAACATTTCTCAAAAATTCTAAAGTGTAAATTTACGAATTATAATTTGTTTAAAGAATTTGAATTATTTTCTTGCTAATCTTTTAATGTATTAGAATTAACCTTAAAAACTATTAATTTTGCAAGATGAAAAAACTTTTAATCATCGGACAAGTTTGGCCAGAACCAACTTCATCTGCTGCAGGGACAAGAATGATTCAGTTAATTGATTGTTTCAAAAAAGCTGAATTTGAAATTACATTTGCTTGTGCTGCATCTAAATCTGATTTTAGTTTTGATTTAAAATCAAAAAATGTTAGTGAAGTAGAAATTAAACTAAACGATGAAAGTTTTAATCTGTTTATAAAAGACTTAAATCCAGCAATTGTTCTATTTGATCGTTTTATGATAGAAGAACAATATAGTTGGCGTGTTAACCAAGAATGTCCAAATGCTTTGAAAATATTGGATACGGAGGATTTACATTTTTTGAGAAATGCGCGACAGTCAGCTTCTAAAAAAGGAATTGATTTTACAAACGAATTACTATTTTCTGATTTAGCAAAGCGTGAAATTGCTTCTATTCTACGTTCTGATTTATCATTAATTATCTCTAAAAAAGAAATAGAAATACTTGAGAAGCAATTTAAAATAGACGAAAGCTTATTATATTATCTTCCATTTTTAGAAGAAAACATTTCTGAAGAAAAAGTAAAATCTTGGAAAAAATTCGAAGAAAGAAAACATTTTATGTTTATCGGAAATTTTATTCACGAGCCAAACTATAATTGTGTACAGGTTTTAAAAAGTGAAATATGGCCTATTCTTCGTAAAAAATTACCCAAAGCCGAATTACATATTTACGGGGCATATCCCACTCAAAAAGTTTTGCAATTAAATAATCCTGCAGAACGTTTTTTTGTAAAAGGAAGAACTGAAAATGCGCAAGAAACAATGAGCTTATACAAAGTTTTATTAGCTCCTATTCAATTTGGTGCTGGTGTAAAAGGAAAATTTGTAGACGCTATGCAAACAGGAACACCAAATGTTACGACAAAAATTGGTGCAGAAGCAATGCAAGAAAATTTAAGTTGGAATGGTTACATTGCTAATTATACAGAAGATTTTATAGAAAAAGCATGTTTATTATATGAAAATGAAAAACAATGGGAAGATGCCCAGAATAATGGTATTGAAATTTTGAACAGTCATTATAATAGACATTTATTCGAAGATAAATTTCTAGAAAAAATAAATGATCTGGAACAAAATTTAATACCTCATCGAAACCATAATTTTATTGGTCAAATTTTGCAACATCATACCAATCAAAGTACAAAATACATGTCACTTTGGATAGAACAAAAGAATAAGATTAGTTAAGCTTATATTCTAAGGAAATACTTTATAAATATCATTCCTTTTTACAAATCGTGCTAATTCAATCGTATTATCATCTTTATACATTCCTATTCTATAATCTCCTATTCTAAATCTATAAGCAGTAGAATATCCTTTTAATTTCTTAAGGTTAGGAATCTCATCTATGTTTTCCGATTTTTCAATTTCTTCGATAAATTCCTTGATTTTTATTTTCAATTTTTTATCGTTGATTTTTTTAATATCAGTTAGAAAACTTCGTAAAAAAATCACTTCCATCAATCTAAAACATTCATTATTTCTTCACGAGTAACAACATCATCTCTATTGGACTGTTGCATAAGAAGTAATAATCCTAAATCTTCTTTTTCTTCATCAGATAAAGACTTTAAACGTTCTTTTTCTTTATGTTCAACATAAAAAGATACTGCTTTTTCCATAACAGATTTTACACTTATTTCTTCAAAAGCAGATATTAATTTTAGTTTTGTTAGAAGCTTTTCATCTATGTCTATATTTTTTCTCATTTCATAATGCTTTATATTACAAATATATAAAATTTACATATTACACACAAAACACATTATATATATATTATACATAAAATACACAAGCAATATTTAAAAAGAAAAAGATAGATAAAAAGTAATTGAGGTAATTAAATAACTTAGTTGTTACTGTGGTAGAACTACATTATTAATTATATAATCTGTATTTTCTTTTGAAACTTTAAGAAAGTCTTCATTTCCAAAATTTACAATTTGATAAATAAAGTTTTTAGATTTGAATATATTAAACTGTAAATACACTGTTGATTCTAACTCTTCGTTGTAATAACTAATTTGTTTTTGGAAATTCTCTTGTCCTTTTTTATTCTTAAACAATTTTGGAGCAAAAGATTTAAATTGTGGAAAACCTGAATAATTTGATATACATATATCCATATATGATTGTAAATCACTTGAAACACCAGATATCTTTAATTCATCAAGATTCTCGATAATAACAAATCCATAAGAATGCATTTCTTCATTCTGCCATTGTACGGTAGCATAATCGTTTGTTCCAACAGCACGACTATAACCTGCTGGTAAATTTACAGAGAAAGATTCGGCTCCAACTAGAGAAGATTGAGCATTTGTTATAGATGCTAAAAAAAAGGCAGTAATTACTAAAAATTTGAATTTCATTTTAAATGTGTTAATATTATTATACAGATTTCTATTCATCCACTTTAAAGCTATTAACTATATTTACAAAATCACTTTTCATGATTTCTTTTTCGTTATAGCCACAATATTGAATAATTTGATAAATATAGTCTTTTGTTTCTATTACAGTTTGTAAAAAGTAAATATGACCTAATTCTGTATCATTTGTTTCAAATTCTGTATAAGCATAATTAAAACCTCTTTCGTAAGCTATGTAAGGTTTTTTAATATAATTAAATCCTTCTCTTATTGTGTAAGGTTCTATAGAATTTAATGTATAATCAATTATATCTAAATTAGCTTCTGCAAGTTTTAATTCATCTTTATGCTCAAAAATCAAAAAACCGTAAGCGTTTGGTTTTGGCGATTTACTTTCAAATTGTAAGGTAGCATAATCATTAAGACCTATTGTGCGTTCAAAATTCTGTGGCAATGTTACTCCAAAAACCTCTGCACCATATACTTTATGTTGAGCAAAAACAGCTGAATACATTAAAACACAAAAGATGAATATTATTTTTTTCATGAACTAATTGTTTATTGGCGATAAAAAAAGCCTCGATTTCTCAAGGCTATAACGTTATTTATTAATTAAAATTGTTAGTTAGTTGAACAAGAATTAGGTTGCTCTGATTGACAAGCAGAAACTCCTTCTTCGATTTTTACTCCTTCAACTTCTTTTATTTTACCAAAACCTCCAGCTACTTCAATTAAATTTTCGTAACCACGTGCTCGTAAAATAGATGTAAATATCATAGAACGGTATCCTCCTGCACAATGTACAAGATATGTTTCTTCTGGATCTATTAATTTCATAGATTCATTAATAAAATCTAAAGGTGCAGAAGTTGCTCCAACTACATGTGCAGATGAAAATTCTCCTGGTTTACGTACATCAAGTACTTTTAATTCTGTTTCATCTACCAATTCAACAAACTCTTCTGGTGAAATAGAAACTATTTCATCAAAATCTTTTTCTGCATCTATCCAAGATTGGAATCCGTTTGCTAAATAACCTATTACGTTATCATACCCCACTCGAGCTAAACGTGTTACTGCTTCATCTTCTGAACCAGCATCAGCAATTAATAAAATTGGTTGTTTAATATCTGTAATTAAAGTTCCTACCCATGGAGCAAAATTCCCTTTAATTCCTATGTTAATAGAACCAGGAATAAATCCAGCTGCAAAAGTTTGAGGATCTCTTACATCTAATATTAAAGCGCTTGTTTCTTCTACTACTTGTATAAATTCATCTGGTGATAATGCATGATTAGCACGTTCTTTTATAACATCTAGTGACTCTACTCCCATTTTATTCATCATTACATTTTCTGGAAAATAAAATGGTGGTGGTAACAATCCTGAAGTTAATTCTGTAATAAATTCTTCTTTTGTCATTTTAGGATTAAGAGCATAATTTACTTCTTTCTGGTGTCCTAATGTATCAAAAGTTTCTTTACTCATATTCTTTCCACATGCAGAACCTGCTCCATGAGCTGGATACACAATAACATCATCTGCTAAAGGCATTATTTTTGAGTGTAAAGAATCGTATAAAAATCCTGCTAATTTTTCTTGAGTTAAATCTGAATTTAGTTTTTGTGCTAAATCTGGACGTCCAACATCTCCAATAAACAAAGTATCTCCAGAGAAAATAGCATAATCTTTACCATTTTCATCTTTTAAAAGATAAGTTGTACTTTCCATTGTATGTCCTGGCGTATGTAAAGCAGTAATTGTAATATTTCCTAATTTAAATACCTCGTTATCTGTCGCGATATGAGCTTCGAAATTAGGTTCTGCTGTTGGTCCATACACAATTGTTGCACCAGTTTTTTTAGCTAAATCTACATGACCAGAAACGAAATCTGCATGAAAATGTGTTTCAAAAATATATTTGATTGTAGCGTTATCTTTTTCCGCTTGATCGATGTAAGATTGTGTTTCTCTCAATGGATCTATAATTGCTACTTCTCCGTTGTTTTCTATATAATAAGCACCTTGTGCTAAGCATCCAGTGTAAATTTGTTCAATTTTCATAAAAATGAATTTAGGTTGTAAAAGTACAAATAATAAAATTTAGATTTTTCCGTAAAAGAATTAAACTGATATTTTTCTTCTATTTAAAGTCAAATAATATTGATAATTACAGCTTAATTTATGAATAAAATCATAGATTATTTACTTTTCTTTTTTAAATTTATAAATAGTTCATTTCCTGCTCTTGGCGGGATAGAATTGTAACAGTCTTCTATTGTTTTATAATCAAAATAATCTTTAAAATAGGTGTCATATTCTGTCTTATTTCCTCCAAATGGAGGAGATTGGTTCTCAAAATTTCGATTAAATAAAACACCAACTAACTTACCTTCATCAGAAAGTAATTCGTTTATTTTTTTGCTATAATTATGCCTCAATTTTGGATCTAATGCACAAAAAAATGTTTGTTCTAGAATTAAATCAAATTCTCCTTCTAGTTTAAAAAAATCTTGGTGAATAACCTCTATATTAGGATTGTTTTGAAATTTATTCTTGATATTATTTACGACAATTTCTGAAATATCAATTAATGTGACATTTGTAAATCCATTTGCTAAGAGGTATTCTGCTTCGTAAGCATTTCCGCAACCTGGAATTAGAATTTTTATTGTTTTATTTTCGAGTTGATCAATATATTCTTTAAGAGGAGTTGAAGGTGATTTCAAATCCCAACCTGTCTCATTGTTAATATATCTATCGTTCCAAAAGGCTTCGTCTAATTTCATATTTATTGAATAATAAATTCTTCTATAAACATAAATATAGCCATTAAAATAATAAAAATAGCAAAAGTTCTTTTTAAGAATTTTATAGGTAGAAATTTATTGATGTAAGTTCCTACTAAAATTCCTAACATAGATATTCCTATAAAAATACTTAAAAATGCCCAGTCTATTTTAATATGTAAAGCATCTCCTATAAAAAATCCGATTAAAGAGTTTATGGCAATAATAACAAGCGAAGTTGCAGAAGCCTCTCTCATATTTAGTTTTGCAACCATCATTAAAGCAGGAACTATTAAAAAACCTCCACCTGCTCCTACCATTCCAGTAAGTCCGCCAATTAAAAATCCTTGAATTAATAATACAGGATTAAATTTTGAACTATTGTGCTCAATTTCTATTTCCTTTTTACCTTTTAGCATAGATATTGCTGCAAATACCATTAGGAAAGCAAATAAACCAAACATTGCCATTCTTCTGGTAACAAAGAAATCACCTATAGAAAATAAATCACTTGGTAAAGCTGGAATTAAGAAAGCTCTAACCAATGTAATTCCGATAACCGCAGGAAAACCAAATTGAAAAACGACTTTCCAATCTACCATTTTTTGTAAAGCTTGTCTTATACCTCCTATCAGACCAGTACTTCCTACTATACAAAGAGAATAGGCTGTTGCAATTTTTTCATCGAAGTGAAAGATATAGGCGAGAATAGGAACTGCTAATATAGAACCTCCTCCACCAAGAACTCCCATAATGAGTCCGATGAAAAAAGCGCCTACAAAACCAAAAAATTCTATAATATCCATAACTTCTGCTTGCTACAAATCTATAAGAAAAATGATTCATTAAACAATTGAACTATTCTAAAAGAAAGTCGTATTTTATATAAAAGCCCACTAATTCAATAGACGAATTATTATTTAAATATTTTCTCAATAAAGTTCAAAAAAGAATCATCATTAAAATATTAAATTTTACAAATTATACAAAAATACCATATCCTACTTTAAAAAAGAATGAATTTTAAGTTATTAAAATCTAAAGATTTAATTAAAAATATACAAAAAACTTACAAAAAGGTTTGTTAATTTAGTATTAAAGAACCTATATTTGCACTCGATTTAAGGAACTGACCTGGTAGCTCAGTTGGTAGAGCACAACACTTTTAATGTTGGGGTCCTGGGTTCGAGCCCCAGCCAGGTCACTTAGTCAAAACGTTCTTTTTTATAGAAAAAAAATAAAAACGTCTTTCGTTTTGTAAACTCAGATATAATCGTATATTTGCAGTCCGAAAAAACGGAGACCTGGTAGCTCAGTTGGTAGAGCACAACACTTTTAATGTTGGGGTCCTGGGTTCGAGCCCCAGCCAGGTCACAAACTTCAAGTTATTGAGAAGTATAAAAGCAATAACACTCCATAAACGGAGACCTGGTAGCTCAGTTGGTAGAGCACAACACTTTTAATGTTGGGGTCCTGGGTTCGAGCCCCAGCCAGGTCACAAACTTCAAGTTATTAAGAAGTATAAAAAAAATAACACTCCATAAACGGAGACCTGGTAGCTCAGTTGGTAGAGCACAACACTTTTAATGTTGGGGTCCTGGGTTCGAGCCCCAGCCAGGTCACAAACTTCAAGTTATTGAGAAGTATAAAAACAATAACACTCCATAAAACGGAGACCTGGTAGCTCAGTTGGTAGAGCACAACACTTTTAATGTTGGGGTCCTGGGTTCGAGCCCCAGCCAGGTCACAAGAAGCCAAACAGAAATGTTTGGCTTTTTTTATGTTATTACATTTATCGTTTTACCCGAATAATCCTTTCGAATATTTTGAAATAAATTCTGTACGATAAACTTCTCCCATAGGAATTTCGAATTCATTGATATAAATGGTATGATTATCAAAAGAGTTTACAAACTTTGAATTGATGATATAAGATTTACTAACTCTTAAAAAATCATCAGAAATTATCTTTTGATGAATTGTTTTTAAATTCATTGCTGTAATCAACTTCTTTGTAGTTGTATAAATCACAACATAATCCTTTAAACCTTCGATGAATAAGATTTCTGAGAAACTTATTTTATAAAATTTTCTATCAGCTTTTATCAATAAAAAATCTTCATCATTTTCCTCAACAATACTCTTCTCTATTTTATTAGAAAGTAATCCATTATAAAATATAGCTTTGTTTATTGCTTTCTCTAAACGATTTTTATCAATTGGTTTTAATAAATAGTCTATTGCATCTAACTCATAACTATCTATTGCATATTGTGAATAAGCTGTTGTAAAAATTATCAAACTATTTTTAGATACACTTTTTGCAAACTCTAATCCGTTAATTAAAGGCATTTCTATATCCAAAAAAATAATATTTGGTTCTGTCGTTTCTAAGAATTGTAAAGCTAAAGTTGCATTTGCAAATGTTCCTAGAATTTCTAATTCGGAAACTTCCTTTATTAAAGAAACCATTTCTTCTCGCGCCAAAGGCTCATCATCTATTATAATACAATTCATATTGGTATTATTAAACTAACAGTATATTCGGTATTTGTAAAGTTAATATCTAGTGTACACATTTTACCGTACAACAATTCTAACCTTCTTTTTATATTAGGAAGTCCTAAACCTGCAAATTTCTTGTCGGAAACAATATAATTAGGATCAACAGAATTACGACAAATAAAATACAATTGCTTTTCTTTTATCGAAATATCTACATGTACAAAAGTTGGATCCCCTTGCACATTTACACTATGTTTTATTGCATTTTCCACAAATGTTGTAAATAAATTTGGAGGAATATAAGTAGAATTCAGAATCCTTGAATCCACTCCACTATCAATACTTACATTTAAATTTTCTTGACGAATTTTTTCTAAGTCTAAAAAATTAGATAAAAACTTAATTTCAGAAGACACAGAAGTTTTTTCTTCGTTGTTTTCATATAACTGATAACGTAAAAAATCTGAAAGTTTCATAATTACAACTGTTGCTATCTCAGGATCTTTCCTAATTAATGCTTTTACATTATTTAGCATATTGAACAAAAAATGAGGATTGATTTGATTTTTCAATTCATTTATTTCCATCAAAAATGTCAAATTCTTCAATTCTGAAATTTGCCGATTATCTTCAACCCATTTCTGAAATAGTTTTAATGTTGTTGTCATCATAATAATTGGTGCAACAACAAGAAAAGCTTCATAATATCCCCTTATTCTATCTCTTATTTCCTCAGCATGTACAATTCTATGACTCTCAAAAAAATGTTTTAACGTTTCTCCTATAATATTTATTCCTAAAAAAACTAGAATTGTTAATAATAACAAATACAAAAGATAGTATCCCTTGAAAAAAAATTGAGGAACTAAAAAATAAATATTTATATAAACTTTTGCAACGAATATGACGAATAATAAAAAAATCGCATAATATCTATATACTCCATCATAACTTAAAGAGAATGTAGAATTATAGACAATCAATAAAAAACCGAATAAAAATAATATGTGTCGTAAAAGTCTAAACTTTTTATCGACAAGAAAATTGATGATTTTTTGATTTTTTGACTGCAATAACGAATTCATTTTCCTTATAATGTATGTAATAAAACAAAGGTAATTGATTAATATAATACATATTTAAAGATTATACCAATCCTTATTTTTATTATACATATCCATTTTTACCATTTCGTATAAAAAAGTATACCGTTGGTATAAAAAAAAGTTAGAACAGCTTTATAATACTTTTCTTAGCATATTATATATAAAGGTAAACCGCTATGAGTTTAAAAAATTTTAATGATTGGGTAACAAAATTAAATCTTCTCGATTTTTCATCGGAAGAAAAAGAAAATAAAATTATTCAAATAACAGATCTTAATCGTTTTATTGAATGTTATGATCCGTCATTGGAAATTATAGATTGTATCAATTACGATTTTTGTATTATCGAAAAGAATAATCTTGAAAAAGAAGTTATACTAACTGATATTTCTAATGTTAATAATACAATCGAAAAATCAAGAAATAAAAATAAAGAGTCGTGGTTTGTCTTGGTTAATGATAAATTAGATGCTGCATTAAAATCAATTATAAAAACTATTGAAGAACATCAGATCAATAAAAATTACGACAAGGTATTCGTATTTAATTTTTTCCAATCAAGTATTTACGAAATCAAATAAAAAGTAATGCATCATAACAAATACAAAGCAATTCCATTTATATTGCTTTTACTATTTACACAGTCATTCGCGCAAAAGAAAGATAGTGTTCAGAAAAAAGCTGTTGCTTTTATTGCTGATAAATTTCCTTCTACACGTGTATTAAACGTAGAATATACAGGACTTACACCTTATAATTTTTCTCAAAAATTAGAAAATAGCGATTATAATCTACCAGAAGGTAAGGTGAAAGATTTTCAACAAATAAAGGCAAATGCCAACTTGTACTTCTTTAAAAAAGATAAATGGACTATATCTACAGCGCTTAATTATAAATTTACAACTGCAAACATAGAAACAGTAAATTCATCTTATCAGGATACAAAACAAAACTTTCATTATCATTCCGAAGCTATAACTGCTAGTCACATTTCTAAATTATGGAATAAAATGGCCATTTATACAGCTACAGTTTCTGTAGATGGAAATGAGAATAGTTTTGAAAGGTTTCGAAGTTTATTAACTGGTAGTATAATGTTAAAAGCAAATGAGAGAACTAAATTACTTGTAGGATTAGCTGTTATTGTAGATCCAAGTGCACAAATCCCAGCCGTTCCACTTATTTCTTATGAACATAAGTTTAGAAATGGTTGGATAGCAGATATTATACTTCCTAAAACAGTTATGATGAAGAGAGATATTTTTAATAACGGAAGAATTTCTCTTGGTAGTGAAATGGATGTGACTTCTTTTTACTTTGACCGCTCAAATAAAACATTTGAATATAGACAAACAGAAATTAATACTGGAGCAATATATGAACATAGAATTGGCGCTTTCATTGGATCTGTAAAAACAGGATTACGCAGTATTCCAACAGCAAGAATTTTTGAAAAAGGCGAGTCTTTTAATGATTATTTATATGAAGCAAAACCAAAATCTTCTTTCTATTTTAATTTCGGTATCTCATACAACCCTTTTGGTAATAAAAAACGATAAATAATCAGCGTTTGTTGCGATTTCATTAAATTAAATAAAATCTATAGTAATTAAAAATAATTTATCGTAAATTCGCACCCATAAATTTCAAGGATGCAAAACATTAGAAATATTGCGATTATCGCACACGTTGACCACGGAAAAACGACGTTGGTTGATAAAATTCTTCACTCAACAAACGTTTTCAGAGAAAACCAAGAGTCAGGTGAATTAATCATGGATAACAATGATATCGAACGTGAAAGAGGGATTACTATCTTCTCTAAAAATGCTTCGGTAGAGTACAAAGGTGTAAAAATCAATGTTATCGACACTCCTGGCCACGCCGATTTTGGTGGTGAAGTTGAGCGTGTGTTGAAAATGGCTGATGGTGTTATCTTATTAGTAGATGCTTTTGAGGGACCAATGCCTCAAACTCGTTTCGTATTAGGAAAAGCATTAGAATTAGGTTTAAAACCATTAGTAGTAATCAACAAAGTTGATAAAGAAAACTGTCGTCCTGATGAAGTTTACGATAAAGTATTCGAATTATTCTTCAACTTAGATGCTACAGAAGAGCAATTAGATTTCCCTGCATTCTACGGTTCTTCTAAACAAGGATGGTTTAATACAGAAAATGTTCCTACAGAAAATATCTTACCTTTAATGGATGGTATTTTAGAGCACGTTCCTGCTCCAGAAGCAAAAGAAGGTGATTTACAAATGCAAATTACTTCTTTAGATTATTCTAAATTTTTAGGACGTATTGCTGTAGGTAAAGTTACTCGTGGAGAAATTAAAGAAGGTGATTGGATTGCTTTAGCAAAACCAGACGGTTCTTTCAAAAAACATAAAGTAAAAGAATTATATACATTCACAGGTTTAGGAAAAGTAAAAGCTACAGAAGTAAAAGCTGGAGATATTTGTGCTGTCGTTGGTATTGACGGTTTCCAAATTGGAGATACTATTGCAGATGCAGAAAACCCAGAAGCGTTACCTGTAATGCATATTGACGAACCTACAATGAACATGTCTTTCGGAATTAACAACTCTCCATTCTTTGGTAAAGATGGTAAATTTGTTACTTCTCGTCACTTAGTAGATCGTTTAACAGACGAGTTAGAGCGTAACTTAGCTTTACGTGTAGAGCCAACAGAAGATTCTAATACACAATTAGTTTACGGACGTGGTATCATGCACTTATCTGTATTAATTGAAACTATGCGTCGTGAAGGATATGAGTTAACTGTTGGGCAACCACAAGTTATCTTTAAAGAAATTGACGGTGAAAAATGTGAACCATACGAAACATTAGTAATTGATGTTCCTGATGATTATTCTTCTAAAGCGATCGATTTAGTAACTCAACGTAAAGGTGATTTATTAGTAATGGAAGCTAAAGAAGGAATGCAACATTTAGAATTCGAAATTCCATCTCGTGGATTAATCGGTTTACGTTCTTTAATGTTAACTTCTACTGCAGGTGAAGCTGTAATGGCTCATAACTTCTTAGCATACAAACCATTTAAAGGTGCTATTGCTGGACGTTCTGCTGGTGTTATCATTTCTAAAGATCAAGGTACATCAACTCCTTACTCTATTGATAAATTACAAGATCGTGGAAAATTCTTTATCGCTCCAGGTGAAGAAGTTTACGAAGGTATGATTATCGGAGAGCACTCTCGTAATAATGATTTAGTTGTAAACGTTGTTGAGGCTAAAAAATTAAATAACATTCGTGCAGCTGGTAAAGATGATTCATCTTCTATTGCTCCAAAAACAGAAATGACTTTGGAAGAATGTATGGAATATATCCAAGGTGATGAGTGTATTGAGGTTACTCCTAACTTTATCCGTTTACGTAAAATTCACTTAAAAGAGAATGACCGTAAACGTTACGAAAAAACAATGGGATAATTAAAATCGTTTTAGATTTTATTCTACATAACAAAAACCAGCAGCAGAATTATTTGTTGCTGGTTTTTTATTTAAAATAGTTTCTTTCATTCCTAATAAAATATACCTGATAGCGGGGATTGTTTTATTCTTCAACTCTTTTTAATATTGAATGATATGATGAATAAGATTTCAGGGTATGAAAATAATAATATTTAGTTTCTTTTTTGTGTTAACTTCTATTACAGCTTGTACGCAGGAAAAGAAAGATAATTCCATATTAATTTCTTCAAAAATCAAAACAATAAATAGTATTCCTTTTCTAACAAAACAAAAGGATTTTATATATGTTGATAAAACAAGTTTAAAACCTTTGACTTCTCAAAAATTTACTAATGCATCAACATTCACTACTACTGGTTTTGCAACTGTTGAGAATGAAAAAAATGAATATGCAATTATAGATGAAAACGGAAAAATTGTTTTAGGTTTTTCACCTCATACAATTAATTTAGATGTTGTAAATGGACTTACATTTTATAAAAAAGAAATAGAATATGAAAAGGAAATGCCAATTTGGAAATGGGATTGGAATATTTTAGGAGGTGATATCAAAAAAGAACAAACCTATCATAAAGTAGAAATTGGAGTTTTGGAAAGCAAACAAATTTTACTAAATGAAGATATCCCCTATTTAGATGATTATTTTTATTTAAACTTTATATCTGTAAATGAAAATCATGTTTATTGGAATGGAACGCTTTATGAAATCAAAAAATCTCGTTTAAATAAAATTGAAAATAATATTGTAGAGTTATTAGAGAATAATCGTTTTATTAAAGAATCAAATAAAATTTACTCTATACATGAATTAAATAAAAAAGCAATTCATGGTGGATTAAATGGGACTGAAACACTTTCAATTCAATTTGGAAAAGAAACCATTACACTGAATGAAATTAATAAGGAGCGCTATGAACCAGAAGTTCCAAAATTATTACTTGATAGTAAGACAAATAATATCTACGTTTTTCCTCAATATGAAAAAATATTTCCGAAACAGATTACAAAAGCAACATCTTCTCAAATAAATTTCATTAAAAAAACTTCTTTGATTTATTCTATTACTAATTCTCCCTATTTTTTATTGGGTGTTTTTAATTACGATCATGATGTTTGGGCTTTCGATTGGTTATATATTGATATTAAAGGAAATGTTGTAGACGCTATTGACACATATAATTTTAAAGTTTTGGATCAGATAGGAAGTTTAGTTTGGCCAGATGCTAAAATGATTTTACCTCAACAATTTATTGATAAAAATTGGAAAATTGGAAAAATAAATTCCTACGAAGGCATGAATGATTTATATATTATTCGCGTAGAAGATGTTTCAAAAAACGAAAGAACGAAAGGTTTATGGAACAAGGAGAAAAGTAGTTGGGATATAAAACCTGAATATTATGCTATCACTGTTTTAGATACAGAAAAAGAAATATATGCTCTTCAGAAAGAAGAAAATAGCTTATACATACTTTATGATAATAAGAATAAAAAAAATATAGAATCAAAATCTTATAAATCTATTAATTCTGATGGATTAGTAAATGTAAAACTCAATTCAGGAGAGGATATTTATTATTACATTGATATATATTCTGGAAAAGAATACAAAGAAAATTAACTGATAAAAATAGATTTAAAAGATATTTTAGATTGAATTAAACAAAAAATAAAGTTTGAAAAATCTCAGAACATTTAAAAAAATATGAAACAATTTTTTGTGCTTTCATTATTAACTCTGATAATGTTGATAATTTTAAATTGTGAAAAAGAAAAATCCAAATTCCCAAACAGTTTAAAAAATACGCAATGGATTATTAATACAGGTGGACTTATTACTCCAGATGGAGAACAAACTTATAATCTATCTGAAAGAGATAAGACTGCATTTATTTATAATTTTCAAGCAATAGACTTTTTCGATGATAAAAACTTTAAAAGTTACGATAGTTGGGAATGTGGGAACGACTGTTTTACAGCAATATTTGGTACGTATTATTTTACCAAACTTGACCAAATACAACTAAAAATTGATAGCATTACATCTTCTGGTACATGTATGGCTCCAACACAAATTTTCAAGCCATATAAGGTGATAACTTTTAATCTATCAAAAGAAAAAACACAATTAAAACTAACAAGAAAATAGTTTTATTACTAATATAGTTCTGTAATCAATTAATTAACTATTTAATTATATTTACTTTCTTTAATATTTTAAAAATAAGGTTTTGCTACACAAGTTATTATTTATATTTACTTTACTCATTTGTTCTGTATTTGTTCAAGCACAAGATGTTTTAAGCAAATTAGAAAAAGAATATTACAATAACTCTAACAAAGTAACAGAGCAATTAAACATAGCCCCTAAATATGCAAAAGCACTTTATTTTAATAATTTAAAATCAAAATCTTATCAAATATTAGCAACCAATATTTCTATAGCTACAAAAGAAATAGACGGAAAATATGCTACTATTTTATATGCTGTACAAGCCATGAATTATCGTCTTGATAATAAAGAAACGGAAGCTTTAAAAAGCTTGAACATGGCAAAGATTTATAGTTCAAAAACAAAAGACAATGAAGCGAAAGGGTATTTTGAATACGCAAATGGCTGGATTTTAACACGAAAAAACAAAACAGCAGATGCTGTTGCTTCTTATTTAAAAGCAATTAGATATTATGAAAATTCTCCTACAACTTCTACTCTATATGGCCGATTTGCGAGTGTTGTAAAAGAGTTGTCTACAATTTATTCTAATCTAAATGAGTATCAATTAGAGGAAAAATACAGTAAACAATTTTTATTATTAGCATCTAAGCAAAATGATCCTAATCTTATTTTTGATGCTTATATGCGTATGGGATATATGTATGAGCAGAAATATATTCAAGATCCGTCAAATATACAACTGAGAAACAAAGTAGAAAATTACTATTTACAAGCTATTACTACTTTTAATAGAAATGAAACGGCTATGCTTAGCAAAAGTAGTTTGTCCTATGCAGCAATTAATCTAGCTAATTTATACAGTGATTTTGATAGAGATAAAGCTATGAAATATGCGCTCTTAGCAAATAATATTAGTTTAGAAACTGGCGAAGCGATTCATATTGCCTCATCATTTGGAATTTTGGCAGAGCTAGCTTTACAAAATAATGATTATGAATTGGCTAAATCATATTTCTTAAAAGCATCAATGGAGATAGGAAAAAGTCCTGTTAGAGATCATAATATAGAATTATCAATTCTTGAATCTTTATCTCAAATTAGCGAAGAACAAGGCAATTATAAAGAAGCTTTAACTTACTACAAGAGTTATGTCGACAAATATAAAAGTGTATACGATCAAGAAAAATTAGATATTACTAAACGACTAGAATCTCAATTTGAGAAAGAAAGACAAGAACAAAAATATATAAAACTACAATTAGAAAGTGATAAAAAAGAACAACAAATTAAGTTAATAAATATACTTAGAGCGCAGCGTGAACAGGTTTATAACAACCTTAAATTAGTTGAAGAAAATCAACGAGAACGACTAAAATTCTCAGAACTTAAGTCAGAGAAAAAAGAACAACAACTTCGTTTAGCTAAGTTAGAAACTCTGCAAAAAAATAATGATATTAATAACTATAAAAAGTTATTAGCCTACAAAGAAAAAATAAGTAAATACTATATTGCTTTTATTGTTTTCTCTATCGCTCTTATCATTTTATTACTCTATGCGTATAAACAACGTGCAAACTCTATGAAACAAAGAGATGAATTACACGCATTAGCAATTGAGAAAGAAAAACAAAACTCAAAAATATCTACACTTACAGCATTACTCGAAGGACAAGAACAAGAACGTGGTCGCTTAGCGCGTGATCTGCATGACGGTTTAGGAGGTTTACTTTCGGGAACTAAACTTCAGTTGTCTTATTTAAATCCAACTCATTCAGAAAATATAGAAGACGGTATTTCAAAATCTATCACTCAAATAGACGGAGCTGTAGAAGAATTAAGACGTGTTGCTCATAATTTAATGCCCGATTTATTAATAAAATATGGTTTAGAAGTAGCCATTCAAGAATTTGCTTCCCGCATGTCTAATAATGCACTCATTATACATACTGAGTTTATTAATTATAGTAATTCCATATCAAAAGAAAAGCAATTGCTTTTGTATAGAATTATTCAAGAATTGGTTAATAATACGATAAAACATGCACAAGCTTCCGAAATTATTATTCAGATAAGTGAAGAAGAAAACACCCTAAACCTAATTATAGAAGATAATGGTAAAGGTTTTAATCAAGAAAATTTAGATGTTAGAAAAACTGCTGGTTTTCACAACATAGAATCAAGAGTACAATTTTTAAAAGGAACAATGAATATTATTTCCGAATTAAATATTGGTACAAGTATAGAACTTCAAATTCCTATTCAATAAACATGATAAAAGTAGCTATAACAGATGACCATCCTCTTTTATTAGAAGGATTAAAAAATATATTAGGAAATAGTGAAACAATAGATGTAGTAGATTGTTTTAAAAATGTTTCTGAAATGAATGCTGGCTTATCAAAGCAAGCTATTGATATTTTATTGTTAGATATTAATTTAGTAGATATTAACAGCATAGAACTGATAAAACCTTTGAAGAAGAAATATGAAAACCTTCAAATTATTATGCTTAGTGTTCACAATGAATTTCCTGTAATTAATAGCACATTGGCAGAAGGAGCATTAGGATATATTCAGAAAAATGCATCTGTTTTCGAAATTTTAGAAGGTATTAATACCGTATACAAAGGAGAACAATTTTTATGTTCACAAACCAAATCCGTTTTAGAAAAGAAATCTCCAAATGAATTAAATAGAGTTCCTAAATTAACAAGAAGAGAAAAGGAAATTTTAGCAGAAGCGGCAAAAGGTCTTACAACAAATCAAATGGCAGAAAAGCTTTTTATTAGTCCACATACAGTAGAAAGTCATCGAAAAAATTTAATCGAAAAATTTCAAACATCGAATCTTAGTTCAGCTATAAAATTAGCAATAGAATATGGTTTAATTATACAATAAATAAAGTCCTGTTTTCATAATTGAACAACAGGACTTCGATATATAAAAATAGTTAGGGTGTAATAAATTAATCTTTAAATTTTAATGTAGCATTAAAAAGATTTTCCTTTTCAACCAAATCATATTCATCATTATAGATTGGGTTGTACATTAGCATATAAACGCTTCCTTCAAAATTTTTTAAAGCAATTTCTTCAACAGCAATAATATCATAGAATTTTGAAATCGTTCGTGTTCCTTTCCATTGATTTAAATTTCCTTTAGGATTTTTATCAAGTCTATGATCTTTAGAATCTGTGTAATACCAATAAGATGGTGCTAAATCCATCAGAAATAATTCTTTATCTGCATTATATAACTCTTCTGCCATACCTGTATTCTGAAACCACCATACATCTGGATTATAATCTCCTAGAGCAGCATTGTAAATACTTTCGTCTGTTGTTGCGCCAATTAAGAAACCTTCTAAACCTGTAGATGTAATTTCAAATGCGAACGTAGATTTTTTCAATTCGTAAATATTATTTACTGGCTGTATTATTTTTCCATTTTGTTTAATAACAACTTTTAAGGATTGTGCAAAACCTATAAGGCTGACAAACGAAAAAAGAATTGCTAAATTTATTTTTCTCATTTTATTATCTTCAAGAATAATTTCATCAAAGGTATTCTACTTTTATGCGATAAACACTGGCTGATTTCAGGGGTTTTTATTTCTAAGTGAGATCTTTATAAACATTCTAAAATTCAAACGTATAAACTTTATCAACTATTTTTTTGTAATCTTTGTAAAAGATTAATTCTCAATTTTTCTACTCAAATAGATTAATAAATGAAACTAGAGTTAAATCCATTAGTAGACAAGTATATGATAGATGGCTGTATGCGATGCAAATATGGCGCTACATTACAATGCAAAATAAATAATTGGAGAGAAGAGTTAGAAACATTACGACAAATAGTCTTAGAATCGGGATTAAAAGAAGAAATAAAATGGGGAATTCCCGTTTATACGATTCATAACAAAAACATTATTTCTATTTCCGCTTTTAAAGAATCTGCTAATCTTAGTTTCTTTAAAGGGGTTTTATTAAAAGATGAAGAAAAAATTCTTACACAACAAGGAAATATACAATCCGGACGAATTGTGAAATTTACAGATATAAAACAGATTGAGGAATTAAAGCATACATTATCTTCTTATATTTCAGAAGCAATAACAATTGAGGAGAAAGGGCAAAAAGTTGAAATGAATAAAAAACCTGAGCCAACTCCTGATGAATTAATAGCATTTTTTGAGAAAGATCCTACATTTAAAAAAGCATTTTTTAATTTAACTCCAGGACGACAACGTGGTTATATTATTTACTTTTCTCAATCTAAAAATACTCAGACAAGAATAAATCGTATAGAAAAATATAAACAACAAATTTTTGATGGTATTGGGCTACACGATAATTACAAATCGAAAAAATAATTCTTTCAAAAAATTAACTTCTAGGATATTACTCGAAGAATGGTTCAGTAATTTTATCTACTTGCATTAATTCATTAGCTTCTTCCAAAACACTGCTCATTAAATCATTTGAGATATTTAAATCATTTAATATACTAGGATTTTTAATTAAGTCTTTCACCAAAATGCAATCCTTTTCTAACAGTTTTTTCTCTTCTTCTTTGGTTAATGTTGTAAGACAAGTTATAGGATATAATGCTGCATTATCAACTAAATCTTTAATATTATAGTTTTCTGGGTAATTCCAAGAAATTAATCCTACACCATAATAATTTGCAAAATTGATAGAGTCTGTTGTTAAATAAGCATTTGTAACTAAAAATCCTTTACTCAATTTTAATTCACGTCCAAAAAAACGATATGTATTTTCTTGTACGTCTTTTACACGAGATAAAAAGTACATGGGTGTTGTAACAGATATTTTTGCATCTTCATCATTTCTAAATTTGCATTCACAGAAAATCAATCGATTGTCTTTTACTGCAACAATATCAATTTCATGTTTAACTGCATTTCCTTGTACAATTTGTGAATTTAAAGATTCGTAACCAAAAGATTGCATAACACGACCAATCCATCTCTCGAAGAAATATCCTTCAGGACCTAAATCTCTTAAAGCTCTTTTTAAGCTATAACGTGCGGCGTATGAATTTCTATATTTCTTTAGATAATCAAAAGCAATTTTGTATAAATCCTTAGTCGGGATACCATCGTACAAATCATTAGAAACGCAAGTAAAAACTTCTTCTACTTCTTCTTTCTTTGCACCAGATTTTGTTAACGATCTTTTTAATGCTTTAGGATCAAACGTAATAAGTTCTCCAGAATTTTTCTTAACTCGCATAATTTAGGTTGTTATTCTAAACGAATATAAATAATTTTAATAAAATAACCTTTAAACAATCAATTCTAAATAAAAGTTATCTTTGCAAAAAATTGAAATCATCCGAAATGAAATTAGAAACATTTTTACAAAAAAGAAGTGGAAATCAGTGCGAATTAACTGGTGTTACAACTGATTTAGCAATATATGAAGTTAACCCAGAAGCAAGTAGCAATCCAGACAGAAATGTATACATTACAACAAAATGTATTAATCAAATTGAAAAAAGAGAAGAATTGGATGCTTCATTTTGGGAATCGTTTTTACTTTCTTCTATGTGGAGTGAAGTTCCTGCAATACAAGTTCTTTCTTGGCGAATGTTAAATCGTTTCCGTAATGAATCTTGGGCAGCAGATGCTTTAGATATGATGTATTTAGATGATGATAACTTAGAATGGGCAAAAGCTAGTGGAGATCATGAAGGTGATGGTTCTGTTGATCTACATAAAGACAGTAACGGAAATATTCTGATAAATGGCGATACAGTTACATTAATTAAAGATTTAGATGTAAAAGGTTCTACAATTAATGCTAAAATAGGAACTGCTGTTCGTAACATTCGTTTGGTACATGATAATACAGATCAAATTGAAGGAAAAGTTGATGGACAATTAATTGTTATTTTAACAAAGTTTGTAAAGAAACAAGCTTAATTTCTATTCAAATTTTACATAAAATTTCAAAAATGGAAAACAATATAAATTGAAAATATTGTTTTCCATTTTTTATTTTATTTCTATTTAATTATCAATAAAATAAAAAAATATCAATTAGGGTTTAACGCCTCTAAATATGTTATAAATATGATAAATATTGAGGCTAAATCATAATAAATAGTATATTTGCTAACAAAGGTATCGGATTTCTAAAATAATCATTGCCGATGCGTAGTCGTTAATTTTGACTAAAATTTATAATGAAAAAGAAATTATTTTATCTAGTTATTACCTTATTCTTAGTTGTTTCTTGTAAGAAATCAGATGATCCTGAAGCTAATGTTCCTGACTCTGAATATGCAAACAATTGTAATCAACAAACAAAAGATACACATTTATCTAATTTTACTTTAAAAGAATTAAAAGATTTAATAAAAGAGCAACCACAAGTTATTCATCAAAAATTGAATGACCGTTGTTTTAAAATCTCAAAACTTGGTAGAAATTTATATATTCAAAATAATGATCGATTGGATTCTTTAAAAATTAAAAAGAACAATCAAGGAACAATGTTTTTGAATAAAGTTACTGCCATTCAGATTTCTCAACAGATTGTTTATAAATTAACATATTCTTTCCCTATTAAATTTCTTAATCAGTACAGATCAGAAATCAAAAAAAGTGCTCCAAAATCTAAATATCATCATTCGAATGCAACTGTTACAAACGAAGAATTTGATGTAACTTATAATGTAGAACGTTATGATGCAAAACGTTTAGAGAAAACATATTCTTATCAGATTGATACATTTGATGGATTTGCTAGGTTAACAATATTTTATTCTGAAGACTTACCAGTCGATTAATTTTTAGAAATGATTATCACTTTAGTAGGCTACATGGGTAGCGGTAAATCGACAGCAGGAAAAGATTTAGCCAAAGCAATTGGTTATGAATTTATCGATTTAGATCATTACATTGAAGATAAATTTCAATTAAAGATTAGCGAAATTTTTGAAAAAGAAGGTGAATTAGGGTTCAGAAAAAAAGAACGTGCCGCTTTGTTAGAATTATTAACAAGCACTAACCTTGTACTTTCTTTAGGTGGTGGAACTCCTGTTTATTATAATAATATGGAAGAAATAACGAAAAATTCTATTTCGTTTTTCTTACGTGTACAATTACAACAATTAGTAAAACGATTAGACGGAAAAAAAGAGACTCGTCCGTTAATTGCTCATCTTACAAATGAAGAAATGACAGAATTTGTTGCAAAACATTTGTTTGAAAGAAATCAGTTTTACGAAAAAGCGAAATATACAATTAACATATCAGAACAAAGTACTCTACAAGTTTTAGATGAGATAATGAATCATCTAAAACAGGAGAAGATTTGAAATTAATCCAAATCTTCTCCAATTATTAATTTTTCTTCTGATCCATCATCTAAATAATCGTCCAAATCTCGTCGATCTTTTTTCGTAGGTCTTCCCTCTCCTCTTTCTCTATAATAATCCTGAGAAAGTTTTCTTAGTTCTAACACTTCGTACTCTTCTTTTGGTGTTGTATCTATAATATGTAAAGTTAACAACTTAGCTCCTATCCTATTCTTCGGGACTTGTATTACTTTAAAGGACAAATTAATTTGATCTTTTTTTACCTCTATACTATCGCCTGCAATAATTTCTTTAGATGCTTTTGCTACATCTCCATTTACCTTTATTCGGTTCTTTTTACAAGCCTCAGAAGCTATACTTCTAGTTTTGTAATAACGAACACTCCATAGGAATTTATCTAATCTCATCTTAAAAAATTAATATTTACTAGAATAAACTAATATTTTTTCTAAATTCGCAATATAAATCGAAATAACATGATAAAGAAATTCTTTGTAACATTTATTGCATCAGCAGCTTTTTTAGTAAGCTGTAATAATGATGACAATAATATTAGAATTGACGCCGAAACAAAAATTCCAATCGCAGAAAGAAATTCATTAGACGATAAAGCAATCAATCAATATTTAGAAGATTATTATTTTTCTCCTGGTGATACAGTTAATGGAAGAGTTATAAAATCTGGTGTATTAACTAAATTTGATACTATAAAAGGTAATGCTGATGACGCCTACCCTTCTTTAAAATCTTTAGCAAAGCAAGATGCTGCTGGTATTTGGTATGCAGAAAATCCTTATCAAAAAGGTAGTACGACTGGTAAAACAATAAAATCTATAGACGAATCTAAGATTACTATTTCTTACACTGCACAATATTTCTTAGCTACAAATAAAACAAAATTAGAAGATAACCCTTCACAGAAACCTTATGGAACTATAGGTACTTATATGAGTCCTACATATAATATTGGAGATGGTTCTGCTGTAAATGATCCTATTTTTTATCGTTTTATACCTACTTCAGCAGAAGATAAAAGAGGTGTAAAAAGAGAACATTTAGAATTAAAATATTTTGCTGAAGGATTAAAGCATTTTACTTCTACTGATCGCTCTAAAGAAGATATTTACAGTTTTCAAGGTGTAATTATTTTACCATCTCGTTTAGCTTTTGCTCGTAATAGATATTATACTGGAAATGCTTTATCTGACCGTACTGCTTATAGAGATGCATCTTTTATTTTCAATTTTGAACTTGTAGATGTAGAAGATCGTCCAAAAGAATAAATACAACACAATATAATTTTTAAAAGCCATCAATTACTGATGGTTTTTTTTATCTTTATTCTCAATATAAAACTTTTTTGTAAAAATGAGTATCATAAAATCTATCATAGACAACGACTTTTATAAGTTTACCATGCAATTTGGTGTAACCAAATTATATCCCGATGTTATTGCACGTTACAAATTTATTAACCGTGGAGAGCATCAATTCCCTGAAGGTTTTGCAGAAGCTTTACAAAATGAAGTTGATGCAATGATAAATTTAGCTTTAACAAAATCTGAGAAAGATTTTTTTACAACTAAATGTCCTTATTTAAGTCCAGCTTATCTCGATTTTCTACAAGGGTATCGCTATGATCCATCCGAAGTAAAAATTGTTCAAAATGGTGCAGATGTAGAAGTTTCAGTAGAAGGATACTGGTATCGTACTATTTTATGGGAAGTTCCTATTCTATACTTAATTAGCGAACTATATTATAAACTAACCAATGCACAACGTATTTCTAATGATGAAATTACTGCACGAACAAGTGATAAAGTAGATTTATATAATCGTCTTGATGTAACAGTTGCGGAATTTGGTACTCGCCGACGCCATAGTTATGAAGTACAAGATGTTGTTGTAAAAGAATTAACAAACCACAAAGGAAAAAGTTTTGTTGGTACTTCTAATGTACATTTTGCACATAAATACGGAATAAAACCTATTGGTACACATGCACACGAATGGTTTATGTTTCATGGGGCAAGATATGGCTTCAAAGTAGCTAACTCAATTAGTTTAGATCGATGGGTAAAAGTTTATTATGGAGACTTGGGTATTGCATTAACTGATACTTATACTTCTGATGTATTCTTTGGTCAGTTTGATAAAAAACTATCAAAATTATTTGATGGTGTACGTCATGATTCTGGAGATCCTATAGAGTTTGGTGAAAAAGTAATTGCTCATTATGAAAAAATGGGAATCAATCCTTTATTTAAAACAATTATTTTTTCGGACGGATTAAACTCAGAAAAAGTAGAAATCATAACAAAAGCATTTAAAGGAAGAATTGGGTTATCTTTTGGTATTGGTACAGATTTAACAAATGATACAGACTTAAAACCTATGAATATTGTAATGAAGTTAACTGAAATTTCATCTATTGATATTCCTTGGACTGGTGTTGTAAAACTTTCTGATGAAAAAAATAAACATACTGGAACACCTCGTATGATAGCTTTAGCAAAAGAAATGCTAGGACTTGAGGAAATTTCAACTAATAATGAATAAAACATAAAAAGGGAGCTTAAAAGCTCTCTTTTTATGTTTTATTCTATTAATGATACTCTAGTTATTCATTAAATTTTCTATTTCCTCTGCCTCTAATGGAATATTTTGCATTAAATTAAAAGGTTTACCTTCTTTCTGAATCACGTAGTCATCTTCTAAACGGATACCAAAACCTTCTGCTGGAATATAAAAACCTGGTTCGTTAGTAAATACCATTCCTGCTGTAAAATCATCAGTTAATAATCCATAATCATGTGTATCTAATCCCATATGATGAGATGTACCATGCATCATGTACTTTTTATATGCAGGCCAATTTGGATCTTCATTTTGCACATCTGCTTTATCTAATAATCCTAAACCTAATAACTCAGAAGTATAAACTTTTCCTAATTCTTCGTGGTATTTATACCAATTATTTCCAGTTACAAGTAAATTTTCAGCTTCTTTCTTACAACGTAAAATAGCGTCATACACTTCTCGCTGACGTTTTGTAAACTTCCCATTTACTGGAATTGTACGAGACATATCAGATGAATAATTAGCATATTCTGCAGCAACATCAAACAAGATTAAATCTCCATCCTTACATTGTTGATTATTCTGAATGTAATGAAGAACATTAGCATTGTTTCCTGAAGCTATAATTGGCGTATAAGCAAATCCTTTTGATCTGTTACGAATAAACTCATGAACAAACTCTGCTTCTATTTCAAATTCCCATACACCAGGTTTTACAAAATCTAAAATTCTACGAAAACCTTTTTCTGTAATATTACAAGCTTCTTGAATTAAATCTATTTCCTCTTGTTCTTTTACCGAACGTAAACGTTGTAAAATTGGATTAGAACGTAAATAAGTATGCCCTGGATAATTTTCCTTTAATTGTTTTACAAATCTATCCTCACGTGTTTCTACTTGCGGTGCTTCCGATACACGATAATGTTCATTTTTATTAATATAAACATTTTCTGCTTCTACCATTAGTTTATGAAGAACAGTAGGTAAATCTTGTAACCAAAGAACAGTCTTTACTCCAGAAACATCTGTCGCTTGTACTTTAGATAATTTTTCTCCTTCCCAAACAGCAATATGATCATTTGTTTCGCGAACAAATAAAATTTCTCTGTGCTTTTCATTGTAAGCATCTGGAAAAAGTAATAATACAGATTCTTCCTGATCTACACCAGATAAATAAAAAATATCTCTATGTTGTGCAAATGGCAATGTTGAGTCAGCAGATATAGGATAAATATCATTTGAATTAAAAATCGCTAAAGAACGTGGTTTCATTTCTTTTGCAAACTTTGATCTATTTTTAATAAATAGTGAATTTGGAATCTGATTGTATTTTGATGTCATAATTATACATTAAATATTTATGACCAAATTTAAGAAGTAGTTTTTATATAAAAAAGGAAAACCCTCGTAGAAACGAGAGTTTTAACCTTAACCAACCTAAACCTATGAAAAAGCCATTAGCCTTTTATGTTTACAAATGTATGATACTTTTTTTAATTAGCAAATTTTTCAGCTAAAATTTTGTATTATTTTAATAAAAAAAAACTCTTTAATTATTAATAAACTGTATTATAAGCGTTTGTAATTTTAAAAATAAACGTTTTTTTTTCACTTTCATTTGTGCAAACAGAAATCGATTACATTGTTTCCTACATATTCTATAAATATTTTGCTTGAGAAATTGTATTTATCTTTTCGTTTTTATCTAAAAGTTGATTATTCAAGTTATTCTTCTATTATTAAGATAATTTTGATGAAATTATCTTAATAATACATTTTGCATAAATATTAATTCTTTTAGTAAATTATATTATTCTAGTTCTTGAGAAAGTAATTCTTATAATTAATATATTTTATGTTATAATGTAAAACTGAAAAATGACAGATATTTTATATTATTTCAAACTATGGAGAATAAAACATCTCGCAAAAAAGGATAAATAGAAATATTAGATTAAAGTTTATTCAACAAGTTTCTAAGTTTCGGCTTCGAATTGAAAACTTATTATCTCAAATTTGAAATGAAAAGAATAAAAAAATAAGGTATTAAAAATTAATAAAGTAAAAGTTTAAATAACTTCACAGAGACTTATTGTTTTATTAAAATTATTCTTCCTATATTTGCACCTCGAATTTTTAGTATTAATAATAACTTTAAAAGTAGTTAAAAATGACACATTACGAAACTGTTTTCATTTTGACTCCCGTTCTATCTGATTCTCAGGTAGAGGAAGCAGTTAATAAATTCAATGATTTTGTTACAGCTAACGGAGGAGAAATCGTTACAAAAGAGAACTGGGGCTTAAAAAAATTAGCTTACCCAATTCAAAACAAAAGAAATGGATTTTACCACTTAGTAGAATTCAAAACAGAGAACAACGAATTAGTATCTCAATTAGAAGTAGGTTTCAAACGTGATGAGCGTGTGATCCGTTTCTTAACTGTGAAATTAGACAAACACGGTATTGATTGGGCAGAAAAACGTAGAACTAAATTAAAGTCTAACTCTAACAAATAAGCAAAGCTATGGCAATTGACGATTTAGCAAAAAAAGCAGCTGGAGGTAGCGAATCAGAAATCCGTTATTTATCTCCTTTAGATATCGAAACACAATCAAATTCTAAATATTGTCGTTTCAAAAAATTTGGAATCAAGTATGTTGATTATAAAGATGCTGATTTCTTATTACAATTCGTGAATGAGCAAGGTAAAATCTTACCTCGTCGTTACACAGGAACTTCTTTAAAATACCAAAGAAAAGTTTCTAAAGCGATTAAAAGAGCTCGTCACTTAGCATTAATGCCATTTATTGGTGATCAATTAAAATAATAATTACCTAAAATTAGAAATATCATGAACGTAATTTTAAGACAAGATGTAGAAGGTTTAGGTTTTGAATTTGAAGTTGTTTCAGTAAAACCTGGATACGCACGTAACTTTTTAATCCCTCGTGGATTAGCTACAGTTGCTACACCAAATAATGTAAAAGCATTAAACGAAGTTTTAGAAGCTCGTAAAGCTGAAGAAGCTTCTTTAATCTCTGCAGCTAAAGAAAAAGCAGCTAAATTAGAAGGTTTAGTTGTAAAAATTGAAGCTAAAGTTGGTACTGGAGACAAATTATTTGGATCTGTTAACAATGGTGATTTAGCTGAAGCTTTAGTAAAAGCTGGTGTTGAGATTGAAAAGAAAAATATCAAAATCCCTGGAAATACTATCAAACGTTTAGGAAAATACGAAGCTAAAGTTCGTTTCCATAGAGAAGTTGAAGTAGATTACGGATTTGAAATTATTCCTGATGCTGCATCTATTAAAGCTGCTGAAGAAGCTGCAAAAACTAGAGCAGAATTAGCTAAATTAGACGCTGAAAAAGCTGCTAAAGCTAATACAGAAGAAGGTTCTTTCTTTAACTTTGATAACCCAATTTACGCTAACGATAAGAAAGCGAAAAAAGAGGAAGTATCTGAAGAAGTTACTACAGAAGAAACTCCATCTACAGAAGAATAATCAATTATTCTATATAATAAAAAAACCTCGCAATTTGCGAGGTTTTTTTATGTCTATATTTTTCTCATTATTTACTTTAAATAATCCAATGTATTTACTTCTTTAAATTTTGGAGATCTGCGTAAGAAATCCTTAAAAAAAGCTGTATGTGTAGCTCCCATTAAAATAAATATTCTATCATCTTTTGTAATAGGAACATTGTTCATATTTGCAAACATCATTAGATTTCTGTTATAAAATTTTGATGCTTGTTCTGTTCCTAACGAATAACCATTTACAGAGACTGTAGTCATTAAATCTGCATTTACATTAATTAAATAATCTAAATATTCTGGCTGATTATTTAACCATAATAAATCTTTAACGTTCATGTTATCTTCATCAATTAGATTACTTTTTTCATTGTTGGTCATCATTTCTTCATACTTTTTATATGTTGTCACATCTTGCTGATTTTTTAAAGCATAATGTATTGCATAATAATAACCTTGTTGATAATCAATTCCATAAATTTGTTTTGTCCCACTCAATCTACCTACTTCATAAGCTAGTAACTCTATTTCATCTGGATTGTCGAATTTCATTTTAGGATTATCTAGATAACTTTGATATGAAGCTGCAAGTTTTTTATTTCGATAAGGTTCCATTTCTACTAAAATAATAGTTGGTTTGAATGCTGCTATCTTTTTTGCTATTTCATGAATTTGACGGACATTTTCTTTATTATATTCATCAAAATTAACTTTGTTTGCATCGGAAGTATATCCCATATGGAAAGTTCCTACGTTTAAAACAGGGACTGCATCATCAAACTTTGTTTGAAATTGATAAGCTTTTTGTGCTGTAAGAGATGTAAAGGAAAGAACTGCAATGATTGTGATAAATAAATTTTTCATATTAATTTGTTTTATTTTATATTCAAATTTGTACGATTTAAAGCATATCGTATTTATTTAATCGACCAACCAAAGAGAATAATCGACGAATCATTAAAAATCTCAAACAAAAAAAGACTTACAACTGTAAGCGTCTTTTTATCTATTAATATTATTACTTGATATAATCAAATGTGTTTACTTCTTGAAACTTTGGAGATCTACGTAAAAAGTCTTTGAAAAAAGCGGTATGTGTAGTTCCCATTAAAATAAAAATACGATCATCTTTGGTAACAGGAATATTATTCATATTAGAGAACATTGCTAAATTTCTGTGGTAATATTTTGCAGCTTGTTCCGCCCCAATTGCATATTTACGATACGTAACTGTTGTTAATAAATCTGCATTAAAAGCTATGTTAGCATCTAAAACTTCTGGTTGATTATAATATAATAAGATGTCTTTTATTTTAACATTATCTCCAGAAATGTTATTTTTTAGTTCATTGTCTCTGTACAATTTTATATATTCATTGTAAGATATAGAATCATCTTGTTTTTTTAGTAAATCTCCTAACATATAGAAATAATCTTCTTGATAATTTATTCCGTATATTTTTTTTGTATTACTTAATCGTCCAACCTCATAAGCTAATAGCTCTACTTCGTCTGGTTTCTCGAATTTCATTTTAGGATTTTTAATATATTCTTGAAAAGCAGTATTCATACTTTTATTTTGTGATGCATTTTTCTCTACTAAAATAATTGTTGGTTTAAATTCTGCTATTTGTTTAGCTATTTCATGAATTTGACGAATGTTATCTTTATTGTGTTCATCAAAATCCATTTTATTAGCATCAGGCGTATATCCCATATGGAAAGTTCCTACGTTAAGTACAGGAATAGCATTATCAAATTTTGTTTTAATTTGATATGTTTGCGCATTTACACTTATAGAAGAAATAACTGTAGCAATAGTAAGTAATAAATTTTTCATATTAATTTGTTTTATTTTTATTCAAATTTGTACGATTTAAAGCATATCGTATTTATTTAATCGACCAACCAAAGAGAATAATCGACGAACAGTTAAAAACCTCTAAACAAAACCCTCTATTTTTACAAAAAATAAAAGTTAGATGAAGATTAATGATAAAACATTACTACTATCAAAGAAAAGTGAATGGTTAGTTATTTCAATATTTTGGTTGATTTATACACTTTTTGATTATATGGGAAACGGATTAATTCATACCAGTCAAGGAAAAACATTTTTTCATCTACCAGATCTGTTTAGCATAACAATGTATTTTGTTCAAATTTTTACAATTTTTATTATCTATACTGTTGTAGCTCCAAAATTCTTAAAAAGAATAAATTGGAAAACAATAGCTATAAGTTTAATACTCTCATTTGTGGCATTTATTTCTACAAGATATATAATAGAACAAGTGATAACAGATATCCTGTTTGATAAAGTCAATTACTTCGAAGGCACTCCATTATCATTCTATATTTACGATAATCTACATTATGGGACTTTCATTGTTTTTTCTTCTCTTTTTATTTGGATGGCTGTTCATTTAATAAAAACACTTCAGAAAACTAATTCTATAGAAAAAGAGAAAAAAGAAGCAGAAATAAAATTTCTAAAAGCTCAGATTAATCCCCATTTTCTTTTTAATACACTAAATAATATATATAGTTTGGTAAGTATTAATTCTGATCAATCATTAAAAGCAATAGAAAATTTAAGTGCAATTATGCGTTTTACAACTTATGAAACACATAAAGAAACTATAGAAATTGAACAGGAAATAAATTATATAGAACAATATTTAGCATTAGAGCAAATTAGATTTGGTGAAAAATTTTTCGTGAAAACAACGTTTAATATTCAAAATTATAATACCTTAATTCCTCCTTACATTCTTTCTCCATTAGTAGAAAATGCTATAAAACACGGAACTGTAAGAGAAAGTGAAAATCCTATTGTTATTGATTTAAGTACAACGGAAGATTTTCTTGAAATTAGTGTGAAGAATAAAATAAATCAACACCAGAAAGATCAAGAAAAAGGAATCGGTTTAATGAATTTAAAGCAACGATTAAATCATTACTTTGAAAATCAATATCAATTTGAAATACAAAATGACTATATAACTTTTACTATTTATTTAAAATTTCCTTTGAATGCCAAAAATTAATTGTGTAATCCTTGATGATGAACCGCTTGCTGTTAAATTATTAAATAAACACGCTTCTGAAAATGAAAACCTGAATGTTTGTTTGGCTACAACAGAAGTTTTTGAGGTAATCGATTTCCTAAAAAAAGAGAAAATTGATTTAATATTTACAGACATTCAAATGCCTGAATTAACGGGTATTCAGTTAATGAAAATTATTAACGATCAGCAGAAATTCATTGTCACAACAGCTTATACTAATTATGCGTTGGAGAGCTTTAATTTTAATGTGATAGATTACTTATTAAAGCCTATTACGAAAGAAAGATTCGATTTGTCTGTGAAAAAATATTTAGATTATTTTTCTCAACAACAAACCAATCAATCCACTTTTCTATTTGTAAAAACAGATGGTAAGCAATTAAAAGTAAATTTTAGTGAATTAATTTTTATAGAGAGTTTAAAAGATTATATAAGAATTCATACCAAAACAGAAAAGATAATTGTTTTAGATACAATGAAATCTTTTGAAAGTAAACTTCCAAGCAATTTTAAAAGAATTCATCGTTCTTTTATTATTAATATTGATTATTTAACTTCTATAGATGGTAATTCTGTTTATTTAGGACAAAAAAACATTCCTATTGGTGAAACTTATCGAAAAGAAATAAAAGAGTATTTTTAATAAATTAATCCGCTTCAATCTTATAATCCATCGGAACCATATTCGCTATTTTCTCATAACTAAAATAGCCTTCCACAATTAAATTTGCAGGATGATAATACGTTCCATTTTCTTCAATTTTTAGATACTCTTCATCTTTTAAAGCAAAAATAGAAAGTTGATTTCCTATAAAAGAAGAACCATTGTGTTTTGCATATGCAACATCTTCTTTCTCTTTTTTATACTCAACAGAATAAAGTCCTTTAAAATTTAAATACTGTTGATTATTTTTTACAATTTTCAAACTATCATAAGGAACTTTCTGATTAATTAAATAAGTAATAATTTTTGGAGGAACTTTCTCGTTTGTTATTCCACCAAAAGCAAGATTCTCTTTATATTTTATGTAATCTGGATTATCTTTTCGTATTAAACGTTTTACATCATATCCATCTTCATCTAATTTATTATGATAGATTGATTTCATTAAATGATTTACACTTCCTAAGTAAGATTTTAGCCTATTTTTTTTCCATTTTTTTTGTTGAGATGAACCAGCTTTTATCTCTGTAAATAATGCTGTTCCTAATGTTAAGGCATAATTAGTTTTATAGTTCACATTAAAATCAATTAAATCATATTCAATCTTATACCCTAAATATTTATTTGTTATAATTAGTGGTTTTCTAGAAGATGCCGTCAATTCTCTTGTTTGTTTATCATATTTAAAACGTAAATCTTTTGAGTTTTCTATTTTAGATTTTGAAGCTGCTTCATTTTGTCCTAAAAATAGTTTTAGAAAAACTTGATAATAATACAACCAATCTTCCTTAGACATTGCTTGGACAACTGTTTCTTGTAAAGAAATAACCTCTGGCTCTAATGTTATAATGTGATTTTTTTTATCATTTGAATTAATCCCTAGTATAAAGTTTTCGAATAAATTTGCTTTAGCAATCAAGTTATATTGCCCATTAGGTAAATCCAACTCAAACTCTCCATTACCATTTGTCTTTGTATTTATAGTAGAATTATCCACATAAATTGATGCTCCACTAATTGGTTTAGAGTTTTCATCAATTACCTTCCCTTTTATTATATTTTGAGACAAGACAATCTGCGAAATCAGAAAAAGTAATAAAAAAATTTGTTTTAAATTCATTTAAAGTAATTTAAAAACAATATACCAAAAAAATCGCTCTTTTAGAGCGATTTTTTCTAATTATTTAAAGAAATAAATAAAACTTAAATTAAGAAGAGATGTTCTATTAATACCATTATCATAACTTATAAAGTCATATGTATCAACCAATCCATATTGATACCTAAGATTTATTTCACTTTTACGGTTAATGGAATACCCTAAACCAATATTAAGTGCTAAATCAAATGATTTTGGAACATTATTACTTTTTTCTGGTTCGCCTTCATCAAATTTTTCAGAAACTTTAAACCCTAATTGCGGCCCGCCTTCTATAAAAAAATCACTTCCTTGATTATCAAAATAATACTTATACATAATCGGAATGTTAATGTAATCTATAAAAGCTTTATACTTTTTTCCTCCTTCATGAAACAAAGAATACTCTCCTTGATTACTATAAAGAACTTCGGCTTGCAGATAATGAACATCATCTCTACCTAATTGATATTTTGCTACTGCTCCTCCCAAAAATCCAATACGTCCGCTGGAAACGCCATGAACAATTGTAGTGTTACTTAACCCAATACCACCTTTTACTCCCAACTCAATCTGGGCATACGATAATGAAGATAGACCTAATAGAAATAGGCCTACGAATTTTATTTTTAGTTTTTTCATAGTTTGGTTGTTCTTTCTCAAAAATAAAAAATATTTTTCAATAAAAACTCCATTCCATAAAAAAAGCTCTTCAATATGAAGAGCTTAACTATTTTTTATTTCGATTATTTTTTATTTTGTGGTGGGAAATTTGCTAAAATTTCTTGTACTGCTTTAGGTATTTTTTCTGCTTTTGCACTTACATTACTCAGATTAAAATCTGCTCCAACACCTTGCCAAACTAAAATATTTTTCTTATCATCTATAATATCAATAATTATAGTTCCTGATTGATAAGAAGAAACATTATTCATTCCTCCGTAGTATCCACCATAATATCCTCCCCATCCGTAACCCCAATTGTCGTTGTTAACAGAAATTTGTTCTTTAGAACTTGTTAAGATATTAACTATTAAGTCTGCATCAGAAGTTACTTTTGTAAAACCTTTTGTTGCCATTTGTGCGTCAATAGCCTTAATTAATCTATTTTTATCTAAATCATTCACTTTTAATTTATCCAATCCTTTTTGATGAAGTGAATAAGTTTTATAAGTTGCAAAATTAGCTGATCTGTCATAATCTGTATTCACCTGCACTGTTCCACAGCTTGTTACAAACAAAGACAATAAAACTATAAAAGTAAAATGTATAATTTTCATGACTTTAATTTTTAATTGAATCTACAATATTTATTCCTATTTGTAAAGTTAATACAAAAAAAGAAGCTTAAATTAATTTTAAGCTTCTTTTTAACTAATATTTTAGAATGTTAATTAACTAATTCTAATTCATGTACTTTAACTTCGACAATACCATTATGATTAATACGAACTAAGTCAACTAACTGTGTTTGATTAACTAATTCTGGGTGATAATCTGTCTGAACTTTTACATAATTTTCAGTAAACCCAAACATTTTCTCATTTTTATTTTCATGTTCCCACAATACTTTTTGAGTTGTCCCTAATTGAGATTGATAGAATGCTTGACGTTTTTTCTCTGACAAAATACGTAACATTTTATTTCTATTTTTACGCTCTCCTTGGTTTACAACTCCATCATATTCTATTGCTTCTGTATTATCTCGTTCAGAATATGTGAAAACGTGTAAATAACTAATTGGCAATTCATTTAAAAAGTTATACGTTTCCATAAATAATTCTTCTGTTTCTCCTGGAAAACCAACAATTACATCAACACCAATACAAGCATTTGGCATTACTTCTCTAATTTTTGTTACGCGATTAAGGTATAAATTAGATAAATAACGGCGTTTCATTTTCTTTAAAATCTCATCGCTACCAGATTGTAATGGAATATGAAAATGAGGAACAAAACGATTACTTGTAGAAACAAACTCAATTGTTTCGTCTTTTAAAAGATTTGGTTCTATAGAAGAAATTCTAATTCTTTCTATCGCATTAACTTGATCCAATTCTTTTACTAACTCTAAAAAAGTATGTTCGTGTTTTTTGTTTCCAAATTCACCTTTTCCATAATCACCAATATTAACTCCAGTTAATACAATTTCTCTAATTCCTTTTTCTGCAATTTCGTTCGCATTTTTAATTACGTTTTCAACTGTATCAGAACGAGAAATTCCACGTGCTAATGGAATTGTACAATATGTACATTTGTAATCGCAACCATCTTGCACTTTTAAAAATGCACGTGTACGATCGCCAATAGAATAAGACCCAACATAAAAATCAGCTTCTTCTATTTCACAAGAGTGTACAATTGTTTCATTATTTTTATTGATATCGTCTAAATATTCAGCAATATTAAATTTTTCTGCAGCTCCTAAAACTAAATCAACACCTTCCATTTCCGCAATTTCTTGCGGTTTCAATTGTGCATAACAACCTACAATAACAACAAATCCATTTGGATTAGCTTTCATTGCATTTTTTACAATTGTTCTACATTCCTTATCTGCATTTGCTGTTACAGAACATGTATTTATTACATACACATTCGCTGCGTCTGTAAACTCAACCTTCTCATAACCACTATCTTTCAAGTTTCTTGCAATAGTAGAAGTTTCTGAAAAATTAAGCTTACATCCCAATGTATGAAATGCAACTGTTTTAGTTTGATTATTCATAGCTGCAAATTTAAGAAATTATCCATAGTTTTGAAACATAAAAAAATAACCTTTTTATGATTACTAAATACTTTATATACATTATGTTATTCGTTTCCGTATTTTCATGTTCGAAGAAGATCGAAATTGATGGTGACAAAGTATTTAAATTAAATAGATATGATAACATTTCTTCACTAGATCCAATAAATGCACGTACACAGGCAAACAACTGGGCTTGTAACTTAATTTATAACAGTTTAGTAAAGATTGATAATAAACTAGAAATACAACCAGATATTGCTAAATCTTGGGTAATTTCTGAAGATGGAAAAACATATTCTTTTACATTAAAACGTGATGTATATTTTCATCAACACGAAGCATTCGGAAAAGATTCTACAAGAACAGTAAATGCAAGAGATTTTGTTTTTAGTTTTGATAGACTAAATGATCCTAAAGCTGGTGGTTCTGGTGGTTGGATAATGAATAATATCGATTCTTATAAAGCCATTAACGATACTATTTTTGAAATCAAATTAAAAGAAGCTTCACCTGCTTTTCTTGGACTTATCTCTATGAAATATGCTTCTGTTGTTCCAAGAGAATTATTTAAAAATGGGAATAAAGACTTTTTGAAACATCCGATTGGTACAGGTCCCTTTCAATTTAAAATCTGGGAGGATAATGTAAAAATGGTTTTCAGAAAAAATCCTCTTTATTTTGAATTTGATGAAAAAGGACAACGTTTACCATATTTAGAAGCTGTTAATTTTTCTTTTTTACCTGAAAAAAATTCTGAGTTTTTAGAATTAATAAAAGGAAATATTGATATGATGGCAGATTTAGATCCATCGTATAAAGATGAGATTCTTGATCCGATAGGAAATTTAAATCCAAAATATAACGATAGATTATTAATTCAGAAAGTTCCTTATTTAAGTACTGTTTATTTATGTTTTTACTTAGATGCCGAAAATGCTGTTGATTTAAAACTTCGCCAAGCACTAAATTATGGAACCAACAAGGAAAAAATAATTAAGTATATGATGAAAGGTCAAGCTTTTGTTGCAGATGGTGGATTTATACCAAAAGGTTTACCTGGTTATTCTGCAAAAAGTGGCTATAAATACGATCCTAAAAAAGCAAGAGAACTAATTAATAGCTACAAAAAGGAAAAAGGAGCTATTACACCAATAGAGTTAACGACTGTACAAGAATATGTAGATGTTTGCGAATATATTGCTGCTGAAATGGCAAAATTAGGTTTACCTATAAAAGTAAATGTTGTTCCTGGACCAACTATGAGAGATGGAAAATCGACTGGGAAATTTACTTTATTTCGTGCCAATTGGGGAGCAGATTATCCAGATGCAGAAAATTTCTTGTCTTTGTATTATTCAAAAAATTTCGCTCCAGAAGGGCCAAATTATTCTCATTATAAAAACACTTCTTTTGATAAGTTATATGAGCAATCATTCTTGATAAATAATACCGATGAACGTGCTAAAATTTATCAAAAAATGGATGAATTAATGATGCAGAATGCACCTATTCTTCCTCTTTTTTACGATCAAACAACTTTGTTTTTAAATAAGCGAGTAAAGAATTTTTCTATGGGACCAATTAAATTGTTAGACTTAACAAGAGTTTATAAAAACTAATAATAAAAATATTTAATAAATTCTTAATACATCAAAAACCTCATCCATAATAATCCTTTATAATTTTATGTCAAATTTTATTGGAATAAAATATAATGGCTTTATTGGTTTCTAAATCTCTACAGGAGACAGAATTTAATAAGATATATTCTCAATATCATCAAAACATCTTCAGAAACATAAAAAAACTAATTTATGATGATGATTTAGCACTTGATATTTTGCAGGAGGTATTCATTACGCTTTGGAATAATAGAGAACATAAATTATTCGATAAAAATGTTAGTGGTTGGTTATTTACTGTTAGCTACAATAAATCTATTGATTTCCTTCGTCGAAAAATAACAGAGGAATTACTTGAAGAAAGTAAAATAGTTAATTTGAAATCAAATTTTGATGAATCACTAGAATTTGAGAATCAATATGCTTTAAAATTAGAATTATTAGAAGAAGCTATTCAATCTCTTTCTCCTCGAAAAAAAGAAGTTTTTAAACTTTATCGCTACGAAGGTTTATCTAAAGAAGAAGTTGCAGAAAAACTAATGATTTCTAAAGAATCTGTTGGTGACTACTTAAAACAAGCAAATGCTTTTATAAGAGAATACGTTCATAAAAAATCTCCATCTATTACAAACCTCTTTTTATTAGGATGTTTCCTTAAATTTTTTAATTAATAATTCTTTTACGTTTTGTTAACCTAAAAAACCATCCCCTTTTTATCCCTGCTTCGTTTTTAGAATAGTTATGATAGAAAGATTATTAAAAAAATATTGGTTAGGTTTTAGTACAACTAAAGAAAAGGAATCACTTCTTAAATTATTAGAGCATGAATCTGAAATAGCTGAACATTTAAAAGAAGACTCTAAGATTTCTTTGTCTCCAGAAAAAGCAGAAGAAGCTTTAAAAAAGATACACATCTATATCAATAAAAATAAAGTTGTAGAAAGAAAAAGCTATTCTCCTCGTTTACTACTAAAAATTTCTGCTGCGGTAATTATTCTTTTATTCATGGCGATTGGTGTAACTAAATTTTATACAACAAATACCCAATCAAATTTTTCTGAAAGTGATTTAATGACAATTCATAATTATGATAAAGAATATTCAAAAAATATAAAACTATCAGATAATTCTACCATCATTCTTTATAGTGGTTCTAAAATTTCTTATCATAAAAATTACAACAAGAAAAATAGAACCATTTACTTATCTGGAAAAGCAAAATTTAATGTCGCTAAAAATAAAAATCTACCATTTATAGTTAATACTAAATTGTTTAGCACAACTGCTTTGGGAACTATTTTTATTGTGAATGAGCATTATTCTAAAAATCAATCTAGTGTAGAATTATTAGAAGGTAAAGTAGTTATAAAACCTTTAAAAGTGAATAGCAAAACTTTTGAACCAATTTATCTAACTCCAAAACAAAGCTTTACCCTAGATACTTTAACTTATATAACTGATGTAAGGAAAGAGAAGATAGAAAAAGTTAGCAAAATTAAATTACCAGAACAAGGAAAGTTAATTGCTAAAACGACTACACAAAAAGAAATTCTTAAAGAAAGTAATACTACTGAAGATGCTGTAGTGTTTGATAAAACACCACTTGACGAAGTATTTAAAAAATTAGCTACTCTATATAATGTAGAAATTTTATACAAGGACTCTTCTGCTGGATTAACCTTTACTGGTAATCTAGATGGAAACATAGATATTGATCAACATCTAAAAATTATTTGTCAATTAAATGAACTGAAATTAACGCAACAACAAAAACAGTTTATTATTAGTAAATAAAAATCATAAAAACAACATAACAAACATTGAAACATAAGTAATTAACATTACTTACAGTTACCCTTTTGCCCAAAACAAAAAATATTAACAAAACATGAAACGCTATTTAACATTACTTTCCTTATGTTTTGCCTCATTACAATTGATGGCACAGGAGAAATCTAAAATTAAAGGAATTATACAAAATGAAGACGGAAAAGCTATTGCAGGAGCGCAAGTTCTTGTTATTGCAGAAACCAATGGAAAAACATCCTACTCTACCCAAACAAATGCAGATGGAACCTTTGTAGTCGAAGGTTTATTTTCAAATCAGACTTATGATATCGAGATTGAACATCTTAATTATAAATCATATTTCCTTGATGCTTACAGTATAAATTCTGGAGATAACAACTCTATTCTAGTTAAACTAGATTCTAATATAGATTTAGAAGGTGTTGTTGTTACTGCTTTAGGAATAAAAAGAGAAGAAAAGAAATTAGGTTATGCTCAACAAACAATCAATTCTGAATCGTTGAATACTACCGAAAATAATAACTGGTCTTCTGGATTAAAAGGTAAAGTAGCAGGACTTAATATTGTTTCTGCTGGATCTGGACCAATTAACTCTCAGAATATTATTTTAAGAGGGAATAGTTCTACCGAAATGGAAAAAAACTATGCTTTAATTGTTATTGATGGTATTCCTATGAACCCAGAGTTTACATCTTCTGGTAATGATTCCTCTTATATGGGAGCCGATTCTCCTATTGATTTTGGTAATGCTTTATCAGATCTTAATCCAAATGATATAGAAAGTGTATCTGTTTTAAAAGGCCCTGCGGCGGCGGCTTTATACGGTTCTCGAGCAAGTGGAGGTGCTTTAATGATTACAACTAAATCTGGTAAAAAATCTCAAAAAGTTGGTGTTGATTTTCGTTCTTCTGTATCAGTAGACTATATCAACAGATGGCCAGATTATCAATATGAATATGGACAAGGATCTTTACAAAAGAATAAGAATGGAGATTTCTATTATTCTTATGGAACTACAACAGATGGAAACTCTACAAGTGCTACAAGTAGTGCATTTGGACCTAAGTTCGATGGACAATATTACTACCAATACGATCCTACTGTACAAGGAAGAGGAGCAGAAAAAACTTTATGGAGACCATACAAAGATAACCGTAAAGCATTTTGGGATACTGGTGTAACTTACACAAATAATGTTACAGTTTCTGGAGGAAGTGACAAAGGTTCTATAAGAGCATCTATTGGAAATGTAAACAATTCTTGGATAATGCCAAATACTGGTTTTAACAGTAATACAGCTTCCATTAATAGTCGTTATCAGATTTCAGATGCTATAAAATTAACTTCTGTTGTTAATTATGTCAACAAAACAAGTGACAATCTACCTGGAACAGGTTACAACAATGGATCTATTGGTTACTTTATGATTTTTCAAAATCCAAATGTAGATCTTGATTGGTATAAACCAGGATGGAGAAAAGGAGAAGAATTAACAAGCCAAATTCAGCCATATAGTTCTTACATCGATAATCCATTTATTATTGCAAATGAGGCTACAAATCCTTTTAAAAGCAATCAGATTACAGGAAACTTACAAGCTGATATTAAGTTAAATTCTAAACTTAGCTTAATGGTTCGTTCTGGTTTAAATATGTTCAATCAATTAAGAGAACAAAGAAGACCACATGATATGAATCGTTGGTTAAACGGACATTACAAACGCCAAGATATTCAGAAAAAAGAAATGAATAGTGATTTCTTATTCACGTATAATGATAAAATTGGAGACGATTTTACGATTACTGCAAACCTTGGTGGTAATAGAATGAATTATGAATATTATCGTGTAGATACACAAGTAGATGCATTGGTAACACCTGGTGTTTATAAAATAAGTAATGGAACAAATAGTCCTATTGTTAAAACCTTTGATAGATTTAAAAAAGTAAATAGTATCTACGGAATGTTATCGTTAGGTTTCAGAGATCAAATCTTTATCGATATTACTTCTCGTAATGATTGGTCTAGTACATTACCAAAAGAAAATAGATCTTACTTCTATCCTTCTGTATCATCTAGTTTTATCTTATCGGATATATTTAAAATGGCAAAACCAATTAACTATTTAAAATATAGATTAGCTTATGCAATGGTTGGTAATGACACAGATCCTTACAGAACAAGTAAATATTATGCGAGTAATGACTTCCCTGGTTCATCTACTACTCCAACACAATTACATAATATAGATTTAAAGCCTGAAATAACACGAAGCTGGGAAACAGGATTTGAATTATTAATGTTCAAAAAACGTTTTGGATTAGATTTTACAGTTTATCAAACCAATACAGAAAACCAAATTATTGTTGTTCCTACAGATCCTACAAGTGGTTACACTAGAGCTGTTGTAAATGGTGGTGAAGTTCGTAATAGAGGTATTGAAATTATGATGAATGTAAAACCAATTAAAACAGAAAATTTCCAGTGGGAAATGATTGCAAATTGGTATAAGAATGAAAATGAAATTTTATCTCTTACAGATGGTGTAGATGAAAAAGTATTAGCAACATCTGGTACTGTAAGTGTAATTGGTAAAATTGGAGGTTCTACGACAGCAATTTATGGTTACGGTTTTGTACGCGATCCACAAGGAAATATTATTTATGAAAATGGTATTCCTGCTTACCCAAGTGAAATAGAATATATTGGTGATGCTACACCAAAATGGAGAGCTGGTCTAACAAATAATTTTAGATATAAAAACTTAAGTTTATCTGTAACGCTTGATGGTCAATATGGTGGAATAGTCTATTCTCAATCTTATCATAAAATGATGGAGCAAGGTAAACTTAAAGATACATTACCTGGTAGAGAAACGGGATACATAGTAGGAGATGGAGTTGTAAAAAATACAGATGGTAGTTATTCTCCAAATACCGAACAAGTTTTAGTTACAGATTACTATGCAAAATATTATAGGAGAGCCAATGTAGAATCTAACTCCTTTGATGCTTCTTATATCAAACTTAGAGAAATTAGCTTAACATATAATTTACCTAAAAAATTTATAAATAAGACAGGTTTAGAAAATTTAAGTTTCTCTATCTATGGTCGAGATTTAGCTGTTTGGTCAGATTTCCCTTTATATGATCCAGAAACAGCTTCTATAGAAGGATCTTCTCTTATTCCAGGTGTAGAAATGGGACAAATGCCCTCGACAGCATCTGTTGGTTTTACTCTAAAAGCATCACTTTAATTCTAATAAAATGAAAAAAAATATATTTAAAATAGTATTTACTTTGTTTGCCTTTTCAAGTTTTACGGCATGTACAAGCGAATTTGATGAAACGAATATCGATCCTAATCTTACAACTTCTGTAACTCCTGGTTCTTTAATAAATCCGGTTATTTATGGTTTATCTAGTAACAACGCCTTAAAAAACTACGATATAACAAGTGCGCTTATGCAAGTACATGTTCCTTATCCAGATGTAACTGCTGGTGGGGTTCATCGATTTGATATTACACAAGGAACGGGAAATTCTACGTGGTCTTCTGGGTACAATTGGTTAGCAAACGTAAACGAAATGTTGAAGAAAAGTAAAGAACTAAATCTTCCTAATTATGAAGCTATTGCACTTACTTTACGAGCGTGGGGATTTTCTAATCTTACTGATATGTTTGGAGACATTCCAATGTCTGAAGCTTTACGAGCAGAAGAAGGTATAAGTCAGCCAAAGTTTGATACACAAAAAGATATCTATGAAGTTCTTTTAGCAGATTTAGAAAGAGCAAATAGTTTATACAATAAAGCTATTCCTTTACCTTATACAGCAGATTTATTGTACAATAACAATCTCACTGCATGGCAAAAATTCACAAATTCGCTTCATTTAAGATTATTATTGAGAACTTCTAATAAGAGTGATTTTAATTCGAGTCAAAAAATTATTACCATTCTTTCTGATGTTCAGAAATACCCAATTTTTGCTAGTAATGCAGACAATGCAGTATTACAAGTAACAGGTATTTCACCAAATCTTTCTCCTTGGCCACGACCACAAGATTACAATAATGGTAGAGCTATGGGAAGTTTCTTTGTAGACAAATTGGTAGAAAGAGAGGATCCAAGAATAAACTTTATTGCTACTAAGGCAAGAGATTTTAATAATCAGGAAATTGGTTTTAAGGGAATTCCTGCTGGGTATAATGGTTCTGAAATTTTTGATTATGCACCTTCTGGATTAGTAAGATTACAAGCAGAAGCGCCTATGAAAATTGTAATTATGACTTACTCGGAAGTTGAGTTTATAAAAGCTGAAATGGCACAAAAAGGATTATACAACAATGCCGAAACTCATTATGTGAATGGTGTTACTGCTGCTATTGAATATTTAACACAACAGCCAATTCCAAGTAATTATTTTGATAATGTGAATAACAAATACAATTCGACTTTAGAACAAATTATCACTCAAAAATATCTGTCTTTATACTTCGTAGATTACCAACAATGGTATGAATATAGAAGAACTGGATTCCCTAGGTTACCACAAATACAAGCTGGAAGAAATAATAATATAATGCCTTCAAGATTATTGTATCCAACTTCTGTACAAACACATAACTATAACAATTACATAAAAGCATTAGAAATAATGGGATCAGACGATATTAACACAAAAGTTTGGTGGGAAAAATAAACACATAAATAAAATGAAGAAATTAATTTTAAGCATAAGCTGTTTTGTATCATTTCAGGCTTTTGCACAACAATCAATACAAGGATATGTATTCGCTGATAGTAATAAAAACGGAAAAAAAGATAGATCAGAAAAAGGTGTTCCAAATGTTGCTGTTTCAAACGGTAGCGATGTTGTTGTTACTGACAAAAATGGAAAATATGAATTGAATCTTTCAGATGATAATCAGTTATTTGTTATTAAACCTTCAAATTACTCTATTGCATTAGATCAATACAATCTTCCTAAATATTATGTAACACATAAACCAAAAGGTTCTCCTGCGAATTTAAAATACGAAGGTGTTTCTCCTACAGAAAAATTACCTAAAGAATTAAACTTTGCATTAATTCCTAGTCAAGAATCGGAAGAATTTACTTCATTCATTTTTGGAGATCCACAAACTTACACAATGGAAGAGGTTAATTATTTTAGAAAAGCCATTGTTGATGAAGCTAAAACAAAAAATAAAGGAAAAGTTTTTGGAATAAGTTTAGGAGATTTAGTTGGTGATGATCTTTCATTGCATACACCTTATAAAGAGGTAATGAAAGATATGGGTTTACCTTGGTACAATGTAATTGGTAACCATGATATGAATTTAGACGCAAAGGACGATTTATATTCAGACGAAACATTTGAAAGAAATTTTGGTCCTGCTAATTATGCTTTCAATTATGGAAATACTCACTTCGTTGTCTTAGATAACATTTTATATCCAGATCCTAGAGATGGAAAGGGATATTGGGGAGGTTTTCGTCAAGATCAAATAGATTTTCTAAAAAATGAATTACAGTTTGTTGATAAAAACAAACTAGTGGTTATATCATTTCATATTCCTTTATTCGTTGGCGATGAAAGTCATTTCGAACCAAAAAGTCGTCAAGCATTTATGGATATTATTAAAGACTTTCCTAATCTGCTAATTTTATCAGCTCACATGCATACTCAAAGTAACCAATTCTATGGTGAAAAACATGGCTGGAAAGGAAGTAAACCTCTACATGAATACAATGTTGGTACAACTTCTGGTGATTGGTATTCTGGTGAATTAAACGAAGATGGTGTACCTGTTTCTACCATGCGTGATGGGACACCTAGAGGTTATGCTTTCTTAAAAGTTAAAGGAAATCAATATCAGTTAGATTATAAAGTTGCTGGAAAACCAGAAGAATATAAAGTAGAAATTTATGCTCCAAATGTTATTGCAGACAAAGGATGGAATTCTTCTATGATTGTTGCAAATGTTTTTATGGGTACTGAAAAAGACAAAGTGGAATATAGAATAGATAATGCTTCTTGGAAACAAATGAAAAAAATAGAAGCACATGATCCTACATATAATGCGATGGTACAGAAATGGGATTTATCTAAAGAATTATTAACAGGAAGAAGACCTTCTAACCCAGAAATAAGTAATCATCTTTGGCAAACAAAAGCACCAAATAATTTAGGTATTGGTAATCATACAATAGAAGTTAAAGTAACTGATATGTTTGGTAGAACTTATATATCTAAAAGAGATTATAAAATAGAGCCTAAAAAGTAATTAAATCATCATATATAGTTTTTCAAGTTTTACAAAGCGGTAAACTTATTTTTAGTTTACCGCTTTTTTTATTGATTAAATAAAAAAAACATTAATTCTGAATAAAAAGAGATAGTTTTTTTATCTAGAATCTTTAAAAATAGCATGTTTCAAAAGAATTATTAAAAGAATAGTTAGTTAAGATTAATGGATAATATTTGAGTATTTTCTAAAAAAAATGTCCTAAAATTCAATATTATTTTATCACTTGGGAAAAATATTAATTAATTTAAAATTAATTTTTTGGTATATAATTTGACACAAAATTTATTTATGAATAAACGCTTTAAAACGAGTTTTTTTAGATATATTTGACGCTAAATTTATAATCAAAATCATTTAATTTTTACTTATGAAAGTAAGACAACTTTTCGTAGTAGGATCTATTGTTATTTTAGTTGCAATTGTTGCTGCCTCATTACTTTGGCCAGGAATACTTTGGTCATTAATTATCGTTATTCCTCTTATTGCTTTAGGAATTTCTGATATCATGCAAACAAAGCATGCTATTAGAAGGAATTTCCCTGTAGTTGGACATGGACGTTATTTATTAGAAAGCATTCGTCCAGAAATTATGCAATATTTTGTAGAAACAGATACAGAAGGTAAACCAATTGATCGTTTAATGCGTAGCATGGTTTATCGTCGTGCAAAGAATGTAATTGATACCGTTCCATTTGGAACTCAATTAGATGTTTATCAACCGGGATACGAATGGTTAAACCACTCTATGTATGCAGGTAAAATAAAACATGCTGATGATCCTCGTGTAAAAGTTGGTGGTAGCGAATGTAAACAACCATATTTAGCTAGTTTATTAAATATCTCTGCAATGTCTTTTGGATCTTTAAGTGAGAATGCTGTTTTAGCTATGAATAAAGGTGCTAAAATGGGAAATTTTGCTCACAATACTGGTGAAGGAGGTATTTCTCCATACCATTTAGAGCCAGGTGGAGATTTAATTTGGCAAATTGGTACTGGATATTTTGGTTGTCGTGCTGCTGATGGTGGTTTCGATCCTAATAAATATATTGAAAGAGCTACTTTACCAAATGTAAAAATGATTGAATTAAAAATTTCTCAGGGAGCAAAACCTGGTCACGGAGGAATTTTACCATCAAATAAGAACACACCAGAAATTGCTGCTATTCGTGCAGTAGAACCATATACAACTGTAGATTCACCTCCTTCTCACTCTGCGTTTTCTGATGCAGAAGGAATGTTACATTTCATTAAGCAATTAAGAGATTTATCTGGCGGAAAACCAGTTGGTTTTAAGTTATGTATTGGTATCAAACGTGAGTTTATTGAAATTTGTGAAGCAATGATTAAAACTGGTATTAAACCAGATTATATTGCAATTGATGGTGGTGAAGGTGGAACTGGAGCTGCTCCTGTAGAGTTTTCAAACTCTTTAGGAATGCCTTTATTAGACGGTTTAGCTTTTGCTGTTGATACTTTACGTGGTTATAATCTTAAAAAAGATATTCGTATTGTTGCATCTGGTAAAATTATTTCATCATTCCATATTGCTCGTGCAATGGCTATTGGAGCAGATTTAGTTTACTCTGCTCGTGCTATGATGATGGCTGTAGGATGTATTCAAGCTTTACAATGTAATACAAATACATGTCCTGTTGGTGTAGCAACACAAGATCGTGAATTAATGAAAGGATTAGATATCCAAGATAAATCAGTTCGTATGTATAATTTCCACAAGAAGACAATGCATATTTTATCTGAATTAATTTCTGCAACTGGTGTAAAATCTCATCGAGACTTTAATAGATCACATGTTAATCTACGTATTGATAATACTCGTATCATGTCTTATGATCAATTATATCCTATCGTAGAAGAAGGAGCTTATACAGGAAAAACTGTTGAGGACATTTTACAAGAAATTAGAGTACGTACTTTAAGTAAAGTAAATTAATCGTATTTTAACTATTAAAATATAAAGGTTGGCAAATTGCCAACCTTTTTTATTCTATTATATACTCACCAAATTCCTAACTAACAAGTTGAATCACGAATTTTTAATTTCGTATCAAAAACAACTATTTTTTCTGTCTTTAGATTCCTTTCTAATTGATGAATAATTAAATTAGTAGCTTCAACTCCCATCTCATGTAAGGGTTGCTCTACCGTTGTTAATTTTGGATAAACTATTGTAGATAATTCAGTACCTGAAAAACCAGCAATAGCAACGTCTTTTGGAACACTTATATCCTGCTCTCTCAAATAATTCATAGCACCAATTGCCATTGTATCAGTAAAAGCAAAAATAGCATCAAATTCAATGTTCATTTTTAAAAGCTTTTTTACAGCTTTCATTCCTCCTTCAAAAGTTAGTTTAGTTTTGATTAATAATTTTGCATCAAATTTTAGGTCAAACTGATACAATGCATCCTGATAACCTCTTAATCTTTCAGTAGCATTATAAATATAATCTGGAGCTTGTAAATAAACAATATTTTTTCTACCGTTTTCAATAAGATGTTCTACGATTGCTTTCGCTCCTTCGTAGTCATTTACAATTACTTTAGGCACTTTTAAAGAAGGGGCTATACGATCATATAAAACTATAGGTACTCCACTTTCTTGAAATTCTACACATAGATCTATATTATGAGTTTTGTGACACATACTCATAATGATACCATCTACATGAAATTCTTTCATCATCAATAAATTTTTCCTCTCAATTTCTGGATCTTCACTAGACTGTGCAACCATAACACGATAACCTTTAAGAACTGCTGTTTGTTGTATACCTTCTATTACTTTTGCTGCAAAAGGAGTTATCATTTCTGGAACAATAACACCAATACTAAATGAACGTCCTAGTTTAAGATTTTTAGCAATAAGATTTGGCTTATATCCTAATTTTTGAGCGGCATCTAATACAAGATCCCTTGTTTCTTTGCGAATATTTTTATCTCCAGAAAGAGCTCTGGATACTGTTGAAGTAGACAATAGAAGATATTTCGATAGATCTTTAAGTGTTACTGGTTTCATGTAGAAAGTACTTTAACTCAAATATAAACTATTTAGGTATAACAACCTGCAAACGTTTGCAGATTTTGGGAACGTTTGCAGGTTATATATCACTTAACTACAACGTTATAATAGCTACTTTAGCTAAATTATATACACAAAATAATTTCACTACATGACTAATATTAATATAGAATCTCAAAAAAATGACGTCATAAATTATAAATATGATAGAGCAAATTGTACATCAGGAATTGTACATATTGGAATAGGTAATTTTCATAGAGCACATCAACAATTTTATACAAATCAATTGTTGGAAAATCCTACTCAACAAAATTGGGGTATTTGTGGTGTAGCATTATTACCTAGTGACGAAAAATTAATAAAATCGCTTGAAAAACAAAATGGTGAATATACACTTACTGTTTGTGGAGGTGATTCTGAAAATAAAACATATACGATTGGTTCTCTTATTGAATTAATTTGGGGTGTTGAAAATCCGAATGCTGTAATAGATAAAATTGCAGATCCTACTACTAAAATTATAACACTAACAATTACAGAAGGTGGTTATAATATTGATAATACAAGTAAAAAATTCATATTAGAAGAACCTTCTATTCTACATGATATTCAAAATCCAAAAAATCCAAAAACAGTTTTCGGATTTATCGCTGCTGGATTAAGAAAAAGAATGAATGCGGAAGAAAAAGGCCTTACTATATTATCTTGTGATAATTTACAACATAATGGAGATACAGCAAAATATGCTTTTACAACTTTCTTAGAAAAACAAGACAGTCAATTAAAAGAATGGGCATCAAATAATGTTTCATTTCCTAATAGTATGGTTGATAGAATTACTCCTGCTACAAAACCAGAAGATATTATTTGGCTAAATAAACAAAACAATACCAACGATGAAGTTCCTGTTTATTGTGAAGATTTTATACAATGGGTAATAGAAGATAATTTTGTTGCTGGTCGACCACAATGGGAAGATGTCGGAGTAGAATTTACAGATGATGTTTCTACTTATGAAAACATGAAACTTAGTTTACTTAATGCCTCACATACCCTTCTTTCATATCCTTCTTTTTTAGCAGGTTTTAGAAAAGTAGATGAAGCGATGAATAATGAATTAATCCTAAAACTTCTAAAATATTTTATGGATATTGACATAACTCCATACGTTCCTGCTCCTAAAAATACAGATTTAGAAAGATACAAAGCGACATTATTAGAAAGATTTGCAAATCCTGCTGTAAGCGATCAAGTAAGTAGACTTTGCTTTGATGGAATTTCAAAATTCCCTGTCTACATCGTTCCTAACCTTACAAAAATGATTGCTGACAATAAAGACTTAACACGAGTAGCATTTCTTGTAGCAAGTTATAGAGCATATTTAAAAAATAAAATTGACGATAATGGAGCTGCTTATGAAATTGGTGAACCTTGGTTAACTCATGAAGAATATGCCTTTGTAGAAAATGAAAATCCAGAAGAGTTTTTAAACTTCAAACCTTTCAAAGGATGTCCTTTAGCTTCGTCTCAGAATTTTATGCAATTGTATTTAAATTTTGTTAAGAAAATTAATGATCAAGATACATTATCGGTCTTAAAAACAATCGTATAAAAACAAAATCAAAACCTCATGAAAACAAACAAACATTATATATGGCCCTTTGCTATTGTAACTTTCATTTACTTTATTGTAGGTTTCTTAACTACTGTTAACGAACAATTACAAGCGCCATTAAAAGTTACTTTTCTATCAGAAGCTGGAAATTATAAAAATACACTTACGACCTCTATTACCTTTTTCTTTTTTCTTGGTTATTTATTAAATAGTACTTTAGGAAGTAAATGGGTTAACATCTACGGTTATCAAAAAACGATTATTCGAGGATTATTATTCATTATTGCTGGTCTTTCTATGTATTTAACATCTACTTGGGTAGGTTATACTTTTCCAGATAGTGCTTTACATTTTTCTAGTGCAACTATTCCTTATGGTTTTCTATTCTTTATTTTTGGCTCATTTTTAATGGGTACTTCTGCGGCCATTATACAAGTTGTAGTTAATCCTTATGTTGCTTCATACGATTTAAAAGGGACTACATCTGTACAACGTCTAAATATTACAACTGGTATTAATTCTATAGGTACAACAGCTGCTCCTTTTTTTGTTACACTTATTATGTTTAGTGGTACATCTATTGAGAATGTGCAAATACAGCAATTACTAATTCCTCTTGCAGTACTAATTCTTATTATTCTAATTGTTACTTTTCTAACTTCAAAATTATCTATTCCAGATATTGCAAATACGAGAGCTTCTGAAGAAGAGCCTCTTGAAAGAAGTATTTGGTCTTTTAGACATTTTGTTTTAGGTGTACTTGCTATTTTTTTTTATGTAGGAACAGAAGTTGCTATTGGTGCAAATATTAATTTGTATGCTTTTGAGCTTATGCAAACTGGCCGTACTATAAAATACTTTGGACACACCGATCTTATTATAGGAGGAAAAGATTTAGGAATACACGCATTTTTATCAACTCTTTATTGGGGAGGTTTCTTAGTTGGTCGTGTTATATCTAGTTTTCTTAAAAATGTATCCGCTCGTCAACAACTTATAACTACCTCATCACTTGCAGCGACATTGGTAATTATTGCAATGACAACAGAAAATATTTGGTTTCTTGTTGCAATAGGTTTATTACATTCTTCCATGTGGAGCTGCATTTATTCATTATCTATTAATGGACTTAAACAATATACATCTAAAGCATCTGGTGTTTTTGTTTCTGCTGTGTTTGGCGGTGCGGTTTTTACTTTAGTACAAGGAGGTTTAGCAGATTATATGGGTTCTTGGAGATGGACTTGGATATTATCAGTTATATGTGAATTATTAATTCTTTGTTATGCATTATTTGGTTCTACACAACGAAAAAAAGACATCTTACCTTAATTAACAATGAATACTACCAATTTTTATATCATGCGCTTTTGTAAAAAAGCGTATGATAAATTATGTATTATATCTTTCTTTTTAATGATTCTTCCTTTTGTTAATGGACAAGAATTTCATTCGAAATTTAATTTAAGTAACAATCACTTATGGAGAGGAATGGAAGTAGCAGCTGGTTTAGTTTATACTGGTAATTTACAACTTGAAGGTGAAAATTTTTATGGTGGTTTTTGGGTTGGAGGAAATACCTCTGGCTCTTATAAAGAGTTTGATCACTATATAGGATACAAAACTAAAAATGATCGAATTAAAATTGAGTTATGGGATATCTACAATTTTTCTCCTGATGCGACTTATAACAATAAAGAATATTTTAATTATTCGGCAGCAACTACTGGACGTTTTTGGGATTTCAGAACATACTATACAATAAGTGAAAAATTTCCATTACAAGTAAGTTGGAATTTTGTGATGTTTGGTCGTGATCGAAATATAGAAAACTCAGGCAATAAATATTCTTATTTTGCAAGTTTAGAATATCCATTAATAAGAAAAGAAGATTTAGAAGTAAAAGGACGAGTTGGTTATGCAGATGCTATAAATTCTTATAACGAAAAAGCTAATTTCTTTTCTCGTAATAATGGAATAAACGAAGTAAGTCTTATTATCTCTAAAAAATACGCTATTGGTAATATTACTATTCCGTTAGGATTTTGGGCAATGTGGAACCCTGTAGATAACAAAGCTTATTTACAATTATCCTTGCAGTTGTTTTCTTTTTAAGATAAATTATACATTAAAAAAATCTCAATAAGTAAAGGTTGGCAATTGCCAACCTTTACTTATTGAGATTATAAATTAATCTTGTTTTGTCCAAGTTAGTTTATTAACATCATATCCTTTTTCTTGGGCATAAAGAAGATATTTTTGTTTTACTTCTTCTGATATTGTTTTCTCTCTTGATAAAATCCACATATAATCGTGATTTTCACCAAAAACTAATGCCGTTTCATAATCAAGTTCCATCATTACAACATTGTAACCAGAGTAAAAGGGTCCAAAAAAAGAAACTTTTAATGCGCCCTTTCCTTCTTCTCCATTAAAAGTAGCTTTTCCTTTAACTTCTGTCCACTTCTCCTCTACAAGATCAAATCCTCTGTTATAAACTTCTATTGTTCCATTTTTATTTAGAAAATAAGTTGCAGAAACATCACTTAAATTCTTTTCATATTTAAAATCTAATCTAGCAATTTCATACCATTTTCCCATGTACTGTTGTGTATCAAAATTACTCACCGCATCTACGTAAGATGGTATTTGTAATTTTCGATTACTTAACCAAGCATAATAAAGACTTCCAATACCAACTATTGCTAAACCTGAAATTATTTTTTTATTTAAACTTTTCATCTTCTAATCTCTTTAACTTTTCACCTCTAAAAGGAACTCAAGTAAATCCATATTTAATTGATCTTTATGCGTAATATTTAATCCATGCGGTGCATCATCATAAATAATATATTTCGCATTAGAAATTAACTTTGCAGCCTGGTCTCCTGCTGTTTCAATTGGAACTGTCTGATCGTCTTTACCATGAATAATTAAAGTTGGTACTTCTATCATTCTACATTCTGTTCTAAAATCTGCATCCATCCAAGAAAGAGCGGCTTTTAAAGTTGCAATCGGTGAAGCATGTGAGGCAACAGAAAAATCAAACTCTAATTGTTGCTTACTTACCGTTTTCTTAAGCGTACTATAACTATAGAATCCTTTGTGGAAATCTTCTAAAAACTCTAATCGATTTGTTTCAAGTTGATGAACAATTCCATCTAAATCTTCTTGTGGTACTCCATGCTCATTATCATCCGTTTTTTTAACCAATGGAATAATTGAACTAATTAAAGCTATTTTCGAAATATTTTTGTTTCCATAATTCGATATGTAGCGAACAACTTCTCCTCCTCCCATCGAAAATCCAACTAGAATAACATTATTTAATTGCAATTCATCAATCAAAGCATGTAAATCCTCTGCTAAAGCATTATAATCGTATTTTTCCCATGTTGCACAAGATTTACCAAACCCTTTTCTATCATAGGCAATACATCTAAAACCTGCTTCTACTATTTTTGGAATTTGATATTCCCAAGATTGTAAACTTAATGGCCAACCATGTATTAAAATTACTGGTTGAGCATGTTTATCTCCATAATCTACATAGTTTAGTTTGTAACCATTTCTTGTTAATTTAGCCATAATAATATTTTTTATAGTTAGTAATGCTGATCTAATTTCAATCGATTATCATGCAAGCTTTGAGCCAATTATACAAAATGTAAATAAATTAACTTTTACACTTTATATATTTTAAAAACAAAAAGACAAGCTTTGCTGGTCTTTTTGTCGAAATATTTTTTGATTAGAAATAATAACATTCTACTTCTCTCTTCCATACCATTTTAAGGCATTTTTATAGAATATTGCTTCTTGGTCTTTTTCTGAAAAATGTTGTTGAACGAGTTCTATATCTTTCACAGAAAAAGGTACATTGGCTCTTGTAGATGGTAAATCTGTCCCAAATAATAATGCCATTGGATTAATACTGTGAATGGTTTTCATAACTGGAATTGGATCAAAATTAATTCGTCCAAATCCTGTTGCTTTTATTTTTACTCCTTTTTCTACATAATAATATAAATCTTTTAATCCTTCTGCGGAAAGGCCTAAGTGATCTATAGAAAATGTTGGAATTGATTTTAAAACTTTATCTAAATCCTTTAAATCTTTACTATCTATATACAATTCTGTATGCCACCCAAATTGTTCAAAAAGTTGATTAGATAACTTTTCTAATTCTTCTATTTTTTCAGAACCTCCTCGTTTTACATTAAAACGAACTGCGACAACGCCAACTTCATTTAGTTTATTTAATAAATCTACGTCCATATCTTTTGAGATATTAGCTACTCCAACAAAACCATCTCCCAGAGTTTGTAAAGCATTTATAAGATAAGTTTGATCAAATTTCTGAAAAGATCCCGATACAATTGCTCCGCCAATTACACCATAATTTTCTACACTTTTTATGTAAGATTTAGTATCAAAAACTGGAGGTAAATAACCGTTGTTTTCTACTAAAGGAAATCGATCATCTATAATATGGAAATGTGCATCAAATAATTTCATTGTATAATATTTTAGTTATTATTTAGCTAATTTGAAGTATTTAATTCAAAATCACAAGTCTATTTCATAATTGAGTATTAACCATTATCCATGTGTTAAATAATTTATAAAAAAATAATTCATTTAATTTAGTTTCTATATTTGTAGTAATAAAATTACAAATGTAGATATGAAAGTAAAATTATCAAGAAGAGAAGAGGAAGTAATGGAGGTTATTTGGAGCGGAAAAAATGTTTACGCAAAAGATATTATTGATTCTTATGATGATCCTAAACCAGCCAATACAACAATTTCTACTTTACTGAAGCGTATGTACGACAAAGGGTACATTGATTTTGAACAAATGGGAAATTCTCGCCGATATTATGCATTGGTTAAAAAAGAAGATTATTTCTCTAAAGAAGTGAAAGGTATAATTTCTAATTTCTTTAATAATTCAGCAACTCAATTTGCATCATTCTTTGCAAAATCAAACAATATGTCTGTAGAAGAATTAGAAAACTTACGTGATTTAATTGACAATGAAATAGATCGAAAAAAGAAATAGTTTATGATTGCTTATCTAATAAAATTTATTCTCTGCTCTGGTTTTTTATATTCATTTTATAAGCTTTTATTGGAGCGAGAAAGTATGTATAAAATCAATAGATTTTATTTAATTTTTGCTTTGCTATTTTCTCTTACAGCACCTTTGTATAAAATAGATTTACCAATTTCTACAAATGAAACCAATATTTCTCCAGAATTATTAGCTTTCATTATGCAAAATCCTGAATTATTTCAGCAAGAAGAAGGTATTAGTTTAGGTTCTATTTTAGGTTTTATAATTGGGATTGTTTGTGTAATTCTTCTTGTAAAATTTATTTATAACTTATTTGAACTTTTATTTAAAATAAAGACAGACGAAAAAATTAAAGATAAGGAAATTACCTATGTTCTTGATTTAGAATCTGAGCAACCATACAGTTTTTGGAAGTATATTTTTATTCCAGAAAAACAGCTCAATCAATTACATCAAAATCTGATAGATCACGAAAAAGCACATTGTATACAAAAACATAGTTTTGATATTCTGTTCATTGAAATTTTTCAAATTATTTTTTGGTTTAATCCATTTGTTTACTTCTACAAGAAATCTATCAAACTGAATCACGAGTTTTTAGCTGATGAATATGTTTTGCAAAAAGAAACTGATATAAAAACCTATCAACATCAAATTTTAGATTGTATTGCAACTCAATCTCCATCTATAATGGCAAGTAATTTCAATTTTATTTTAACTAAAAAACGATTAATTATGATGACAAAAAATACATCTCAGCGAAAAATAAAATTTTTATCATTCGCTTCTCTACCATTTATTTTAAGTGCTTTTGTGCTATTTAGTCAGAAATCTTTTGCTCAAGAAGTACAAAAAAATGCACAGAAAGTAGAAGAAACATTAGACAAAACAGTAAAATCTCAAGCAGATGAAATTTTTGGTTCTCAGAATAATTTAGCTATAAAAGATACGATTAAAAAAAGTGGAAGTTTTAATACGATTGCAAACAATGATTCTTCAAAAACAAACGATATAAAATCAATTGATGTTAACAAAAAAAACAATCAAGTAGTTATTGTAAAAAATAACAATGATACTATTTATAAAACAGTTTCGACGTTTTCACAAAACAGTACTAATCCTATTATCATAAAGGATATTAAAATAAATGATTTAATAACTAATGATATTAAAAAAAGTTTAGAGGACTTAAATGTAAAAGATATCAAAGCCATAAATGTGATTAAAAATGACAAAAGAATTATTATTACAATGAATGATTCTATTACATATAATTATAATGTTGAGGATAAAAAACTGACTGCTCTAAAGAAAGGTGATCTTTTATTTCTAAAAAATGGAAAAGATAATTTGAAGAAGAATTTAAATATTGCAATTGATCCTAAAAATGTTATAGCTAAAGAAGGCTTCTCTATTTACATTGATGATAAAGGTGTAGAACATAAAATCAATAATACCAAAATCAATAAAATTTACATTTCTAACTCTAAATCGGGTAATGATGCTGCTGTTATAAATGGTAAAAATGTTGGTACATCTAGTAATTATTCCTACACTTATACTTCTAATGATAATAAATCTATAGATGATGAAATAAAAGATCTTAAACAAAGAGAACTCAATACAAAAAAACAGATTAAAAAATTAGAAAAACTAAAAAAAGACCAGAAAAACAAAAAATAATATTTTTCAATAATAGATATTAGGCTAATAAAATAGTTTTATATATGTTTGCCGCTTAAATTAATATTCTATGAAAAAAATTTTATTATTGTTACCGTTGTTAGCATTAGCTATTAACACAAATGCACAAACAAAATTTGGTGTAAAAGGAGGAATGAACGTTTCAAGCCTTACAGGAGATCTTCAAAATAACAAATCTAAAATTGGATTTTATGCTGGCGCTTATGCAACAATAAAAATCGATGATAAATTTGCTTTTCAACCTGAAGTTTTATATTCAGCTCAAGGAACAAAATTTAATTCAGTTCACGCTGTTCTACCTGAGTATGGTTCTATAACATCTGATTTAAAATTTAACTTAGATTATGTTAATATTCCATTAATGTTTAAATACTATGCGGCAGAAGGTTTAAGCATAGAAGCTGGTCCGCAAGTTGGTTTTTTAGTTAGTGCTAAAGGACATGCTAAAGCAAACATAGATGGTCAAAAACATAATGAGACAGATGATATAGACGAATTATTCAAATCAGTTGATTTCGGTTTAAATCTAGGTTTAGGTTATGAGTTAACAAACGGAATTAATTTTGGAGCAAGATATAATTTCGGATTAGCTAACATTTCTGATGTTGGAGGAAAAATTAAAAACTCTGTTTTCTCTTTTGGCGTAGGTTACTCTTTCAAATAATAGGATAAGATCAAAATAAATATAAAAACTCTCTTCAATCAACGAAGAGAGTTTTTTATTGTCCTAGGTTTTGGCTTATACATTTTCTACTTTTGAGAAGATTGTTTAACTTTCCTAAAAATTATTGATTTGTTACAAGCAGGCGATTTCAAGATTTACAATGCATCAGCCGGTGCAGGTAAAACGTACACATTGGTAAAAGAATTTCTTTCGTTATTGTTAACGCATGAAAGTGATTATCACTTTGAGCATATTCTAGCTATAACTTTTACCAACAAAGCGGCTGGTGAAATGAAAGAGCGTATTATCGAAACCTTAGAAGAAATTGCCGAAAATCCAAATCCTAAAGAAGATCAATATATTCTAGAATTAGCCTCAGAGCTAACAATGAAACCAGAAATTATCAAAACTAAAGCGCATAATATTCTAATCGCTATTTTGCATAATTACTCTAAATTTTCTATTTCAACAATTGATAAATTCAATTTACGTTTAATGAAATCTTTTGCTCAAGATTTAGGTTTATCCATGAATTTTGACGTCGAAATGAATACCAACGAGATTATATCTGAATCTGTAGATTTATTATATTCTAAAATTGGTGAAGATGAAAAACTAACGCAAACTATGATAAAAATTGCGTTAGATAATATGGACGATAACAAATCGTGGGATATTAGAAAATCTTTATCGGCTGATACAAATGATATTTCTAATGATCGCCATTTAAAAGATCTAGAGAAACTAAAAAATATTTCTTTAGATGAGTTTGTTCGTTATCGTAATGTCATTTATCGTGATGTAAAGGTTTTAAAAGAAGGATTAGTTTTAATTGGAAATGAATTTCATGAATTACTTTCAAACAATGGGATTTCTATCAACGAATTACCAGGAAAATCTCGTGGAATAGCCGCATTTTTTATTAAACTAAAAAATTATGATGGTTCTGGTTTAATTTTACCAACAGATGCTAATTCTAAAGATATGCTAGAAGGTGGCTACATATCAAAAGTAAAAGATGCTACTGCTGAAGCTATTTTTCCTCAATTAAAAGAATTGTTTGATAAAGCAGCTAGCATCAACGATCATTTACTTTTATTATCATCAATCCAAAAAAATATTTCTTCTATTTCTCTTATTAACGAAGTTGAGAAATCATTAGATGCCATAAAAAAAGAATCGAATGTTTTATTAATTAATGAGTTTAATACCATTATTAGTAAAAATTTACAAGAACAACCTGCTAATTTTATTTACGAGAGAATTGGTTCTCGTTACAATCATTATTTTATTGATGAGTTTCAAGACACTTCTACCTTACAATGGAATAATTTAGATCCTTTGGTAGAAAATGCACGTGCACAATCGGATACGATTATGTTAGTTGGCGATGCAAAACAATCTATTTATCGTTGGCGTGGAGGAAATCCTGCCCAAATGATTGATTTGATTGATAGAAAAGAAGAAGAAAATATAAAAGTTGAAGAGCTAGAAAAAAATTGGCGTAGCCACGAAAATATCATTCAATTTAATAACGAATTATATTCATTTATTGCACCTCAACTTAATTTACCGAGTTTTCAGTATTTATATGAAATTGGGAACAAACAATTGACCAATCATCAAAAAGATGGTTTTGTAAAAATTAATTTTATTGAGCAAGAAGGTCGATCAAAAGATATATACAAAGAACAAAACTTAGAATTAGTTCTCAAAACGATACACGAATGTTTAGAAAACGGATTTGCATTAAGTGATATTGCCATTTTAGTAAGATGGAATAAAGAAGGTTTATTATTAGCAAAATATTTAACCGAAAATAATTTAGTTGTTATTTCTAACGAAGCATTATTATTAAAAAATTCGTTCGAAATTCAATTAATAGAATATCTATTCAAGATAACTTCTAATCCAATGGACGAACAAGCTAAAATTCGTTTCTTAATGGTTGCTTATGAATTGAATCTTTTTACAACAGATGATTTAACAATTACAGTAGAAAATGCCTTAAAAGGTGGTTTAGCTAAATTCATTGATCTTGCAAAATCTATTGGAATTGAACTAAGTTTTATTCTAGATCAGAATTTATCGTTGTACGATTTTACTGAAAAAACGATTCGTTCACTTAATTTACAAGATCGTTCTCCTGCTTATATTTTAAATTTCTTAGATGTTATTTTAGAATATTCATCTAAAAATGAATCTGATTTAAATTCATTTTTAGAATTCTGGAACACTAAAAAAGAGAAAGCAAGTATAAAAACACCAAAAGGAGTTGATGCTATTCAAATAATGACCATTCACAAATCGAAAGGATTAGAATTTCCTGTTGTTATTTTACCATTTTTAGATTGGCAAAAGAAAAATTCTAAAATATGGATTCCATTACAAAAAAATGAAGAAAATCCGTTCGAAACATTTTATGTTGGAATTAATAGTGAATTGAAATCAATTAAAAACGAAGAAATTAAAACCAAAATAAACGAAGAAGAAAATCTTGTACAATTAGATGAAATTAATACACTTTATGTAGCCACAACACGTGCTAAGGAACAATTGTATATGATGGCTTTAAAACCAAAAGAGAAATCTACTTCTAGTTCTATCGCTAATTATTTACAAGAATTTGTTTGGCAACAAGGTTTTTCTGAAGATGAAGTTATTTTAAAAGGTTCTTCGAATAGAGTTTCTCAACCAAAAATAAAAGAAAACGCATCTGCAGAACTTAAAATTTATTCTTCTGACTGGAATACGCGTTTGGTAATTAATACCAATTCTGAGAAAGCACAAGAAAAATTAAAGTTTACTGAATTTGGGAATACTGTTCACAATATTTTACAACAAATTATTACAGCAGATAATCTACCCAAAATCATTGAAAGTGAAAAACAACGCGGAACAGTTTCTTATGAGAATACTGAACATTTGCAAAAAACTTTGCAAAATCTCTTACAAGACCCTAAATTAGTTCCGTATTTTGCTGATGGATTAACTGTTTTAAATGAACGTGATTTTATAGATGAATATGGTCAAATTTTTAGAGCCGATCGTGTTGTAATCGATTCAGATAATAATTGTTCTATTATTGATTATAAAACTGGACAGCCAGATTTAGAACATCACTTTCAAGTGAATAGATATGCTGAATTTTTCGAAAAATTAGGATATCGTATTCAATCAAAAATGTTGATTTATATTGATGATCAACAGCAAAAAATAAATGTTGTAGAGATTAATTGATGGATGAAAATATTAAATTAAAATTAGCTAGTTTACCCGAAACACCAGGTGTTTATCAGTATTATAACAAAAAAGGAGATTTGTTATATATTGGTAAGGCAAAAAACTTGAAACGTCGAGTAAATTCGTATTTCAATAAACAGCACGATTCTAAACGTTTACGAGTTTTGGTAAGCAATATAGATAGTATTGAAACCATTAACGTAAACTCTGAATATGATGCTTTGTTATTAGAGAATAATTTAATAAAAGAGCATCAGCCTCGTTATAACATTCTACTAAAAGACGATAAAACTTATCCTTGGATTTGTATAAAAAAAGAACATTTTCCTCGTATTTTTTATACTCGAAATATTATAAAAGATGGTTCTGAGTATTTTGGTCCTTATTCTAATGTAAAAACAATGAAAGTTTTATTGGGATTAATTAAGGAGTTGTACCAAATTAGAACATGTTCTTACGATTTAAGTGAAAAAAATATAGAGAATAATAAATATAAAGTTTGTTTAGAATATCATATCGGAAATTGCCAGGGTCCTTGTGAAGGTTATCAAACCGAAGAAGAATATAACAAACAAATTTCCGCAATTCGAAGCATTATAAAAGGAGAATTTAACGAAGCAAAGCAGTATCTAGTTGACCAAATGACAACATATGCTTCAGATTTAAAATTTGAAAAGGCACAGATGGTTAAAGAGAAAATAGAGGCTCTACAAAATTATCAAGCTCGTTCAACAATTGTTTCTCCAACGATTACAAATGTTGATGTATTTTCTATTACTTCGGATGAAGAATATGCGTATGTTAATTTCATGAAGATTTATCATGGTGCAATTATCCAGTCTTATACAGAAGAATGGAAAAAGAAATTAGATGAAACAGATGAAGATTTATTAGAACGTGCAATTATTGATTTCTCGGAGCGATTTAATTTAACTTCTAAAGAAATTTATGTTCCTTTTGAATTAAGTTTAGAAATTCCGTTCCGAAAAATTGTTGTTCCGAAAATTGGAGATAAAAAGCAAATAGTAGATTTATCTATAAAAAACACTAAAATCTATCGTTTAGAACAACTTAAACAAACAAAAATTGTTGATCCAGATCGTCATACCAATCGAATCATGAATCAGATGAAGATTGATTTACGTTTACCAGAAGAACCAAGACATATTGAAGGTTTTGACAACTCTAATATTCAAGGTACAAATCCAGTTTCTGCTTGTGTTGTCTTTAAAAATGGAAAACCTAGTAAAAAGGATTATCGAATTTTTAATGTAAAAACTGTTGAAGGTCCAAATGATTTTGCGACAATGGAAGAGGTTATCGAAAGAAGATATTCTCGTGTTTTGGCAGAAGGAGAGTCTTTACCACAATTAATATTAATTGATGGAGGAAAAGGACAGTTAAGTTCTGCTTTAAAATCTATTGATAAACTAGGTTTGAGAGGAAAAGTTTCTGTAATCGGAATTGCAAAACGTTTGGAAGAAATTTATTATCCAGATGATCCCTACCCTCTTTATTTGGATAAAAATTCTGAAACATTGAAAGTTTTACAACATGTCAGAGATGAATCTCATAGATTTGGAATTACAAGACATCGTAACCGTAGAAGTAAAAATGCCTATAATTCGGTTTTAGAAGAAATTGATGGTATTGGTCCACAAACAATTAAAGAATTATTAACAAAATTTAAGTCAGTAGAACGAATAAAAAACGCATCTTTGTTAGAGTTAACTGATGTTATAGGAAAGTCTAAAGCAAAAAAAATAAAAGATTATTTTTCAAATGATAAAAAATCTACTAATTGACAGAGATTTAACTTCTCTTTTAAACAATCCGAAGTTACAAGCTATATTAGCAATTGTACCAATTACATTATTCGTACTTGGTATGTTAAGCTATTTCGGTATTTTTTACTCTATGTTTAGTACTATAGATTCCCAATTGGGACATGTAGGAAGTTCTAAATCATTAATTACAGCATTTTTAGGTAATTTATTCATTTTTATCTTATTGGTTTTGATGAGTTTTTTTACAGGGATTATTTCATTTGTATATTTTATAGTACATGCACTAAAAAATCCTCAACTAATAAAAACTGATGAGCGTTTGATATGGATTATCACAATTATTTTTGGAAATGTTTTAGGTATTTTCGTTTATTGGTTAAATAAGATAAAACGTAGAAATCCTCGTCCAATAATTGATTTGTATACGGATGATATTTAGAATATAAACACCATATTTTTAAGAATTTCTTAAAAATATAAAAGACTTCTTAAAAGAAGTCTTTATATAAATCATAATTAGTGTTAATTGCAATATTACTGGGCTGTAATATTTAATGAATCAAAAATAGAGTTTTATATTTTCTGAAACAAAAAAAATTAAGTATTTTTTAAATAATTCTTAACGTTTTTATTAGATTCATACTAAAATTTCAAAAAAAATAATTTTATTTGAATAATTTAGAGAATAATTAAAGATAATTCATTTTACATATCATAAAAAAAGCAACTCATAATAGAGTTGCTTTTTTTATATAGCCATATATTATAATTCTTATTTAAACAAAAGGAATTTTGACAACTTCTGCTAAAATATTTTTATCACGAATCTGAATTCTAATTTTCGTCCCAACTTTAGCAAAGTCAATATGAACATAAGCTAAACCAATTCCTTGTTTAAGGATCGGAGACTGTGTTCCAGATGTTACAACACCTAAAGTATTTTCGTAATCGTCTACCACTTTATAGTCGTGACGAGGAATTCCTCTTTCGATCATTTTAAATCCAACTAACTTCTTCTCTACTCCAGCCTCTTTTTGAGCTTTTAATATATCAGAAGAAATAAAACCTGTATCTAATTTTGTTACCCAACCTAAACCAGCTTCTAATGGAGTTGTATCGTCGTTAATATCATTTCCATATAAACAATAACCTTTTTCTAAACGTAATGTGTCACGAGAAGCTAAACCACAAGGTTCAATTTCAAAATCTTTTCCAGCTTCCATAACTTTATCCCAAATTTCGTTTGCTACTCCATTCGAAAAATAAATTTCAAAACCTCCAGACCCAGTGTATCCAGTTGCAGAAATAATTACATTATCAATTCCAGCAAAAGTTCCAATTTCAAAATGATAAAAAGGAATTTCTGCTAAATTAATATCTGTCAAAGATTGCATTGCTTCTATTGCTTTAGGACCTTGAATTGCTAACAAAGACATTTCGTCAGATTTGTTTGTTAATTCTACTCCAAAAGAATTGTGTTTGTTCATCCATTCCCAATCTTTGTCAATATTAGAAGCATTCACAACTGCCATCCATTCGTTTTCAGCAATTTTATAGATAATTAAATCATCTACAATTCCACCTTTTTCGTTTGGCATTGCATTGTATTGTGCTTGTCCTATGGCAACTTTTGTTACATCATTAGTTAATAAATATTGTAATAAATCTGTTGCTTTTTCTCCTTTTAAGAAAAACTGTCCCATGTGAGAAACATCAAAAACACCTACTTTTTCACGTACTGCAAAGTGTTCTTGGTTAACACCCGCGTATTGTACTGGCATTTCGTATCCAGCAAAAGGAACCATTTTCGCACCTAAATCTTTGTGCTTTTGGTTTAATGCAGTTATTTTCATTGTTTGTTTGCTTTGATAATTTTATAATTGTTCCAAAAATAAGGAATTAATCTGTAGAAAAATGATTAGATAAAATATTATCTTATTTTGTGTGTTAATTTTAAATCTCCGTCTGTAGCTTTATAAGGATCAAATCGTATGATTGATTTTCCTCCTTCGAAAAAGTTCATAAATTTCTGATTAATTTTTCCTGTAAGTTTTACTGTTTTGCAGTCTTCACAAGGTCTAATAAGAATCGTATCATTCACCTCACCTTTTAATTTTACAATTTCATAACTGTATTTTTTATCTGGTTTTGATGAAATTGTACTTTCAATTGACTTCTTAAAGTCATCAACAAAAAAAACTCTTCTATTCTTATTACTTCCAATAACAATAGCAACACCAATTATAATTAAGATAATAACAATTGATATGGTCAAAATTTTTTTATAATCCATCTTTTTGGTTAATTCGTAGTCTAAATGTAACAATTCATTCCGAATGAAAAAAATATTCATTTTATTTCCTATCTTTTCAATTCTATTTGCTTTGATTATGAATAGTTGTTCTAAGAGTATAAAAGACCGTTCTAATGTTTATGATGAATTAACAATTCGTGAAAAAACAATTCAATTAAAAGAGATACAAAACGGAGATTTAATTTTTGTTGGCGCGCAAACAGAAGAACTTTCTGGTGCAATAAGCAGAGTAACAAAAATATCAAACGAAACAAATTTTGATCATGTTGGCTTAGTTGAAAAAACTGCTGATTCTATTTTTGTTTTACATGCTGCACCAATGGGAGGTTCGCAACGCGAAGAAATTCATCATTTCTATACTTCTCAAACAGAAAAGAAAAATTTAATTGTTATTTACAGATTAAAAAAGGAGTTTCAACCTAGTATAACAGATGCTATTATAAAAGCTAAAACAATGTTAGGAAAACCATACAATTGGTTATATATATTGAATGATGATGAGTTGTATTGTTCTGACTTTATTGAAAGAGCCTTCCGAGATGATAAAATATTTGAATTAATTCCGATGAATTTCAAAAATAAAGAAACTGGAATTATTGATAATTTTTGGATTGATTTCTATAAAAAGAAAGGTAAAGATGTTCCACAAGATGAGCCAGGTACAAATCCGAATCAGTTAGCTACTTCTGAGAAATTAGAAAAAATTGGAGTTGTAGAAATTAGAAACTAATTTATATGTTCTTTAGAAAACAAAAGCATTTATTAATGTAGATAAGGCTATTCAATTTGAAAAACACATTCAAAATTCTTCGACAGGCTCAGAATGACAGAGAATTTAATAATAAAAAGAACGCTGTTACATTAAACATTTAATAACAATCAACAGAAGAATCAACAAAATCTCATAAAAGCTATTAAATAATACATATTTTTACAGCATGAAACAAAACATTTTATATTCTGTTCTATTCTTTTTTGTACTATTTGGATTAAAGTATTTATTTGATAAAAGTGATATACAATCCATGTTAGTTACATCGATAATTGGAGCTATCATCTTTTTTATCTACCGTATAATTATTCGAAAATATTTACATAAAAAAAATGACCAAGAAGATTAATCTTTTTGGTCATTTTTTATTGCTTCTATCGCTTTTTCAATATGAATATTAGCAAGATTAGAAACTATGTGTTCTATTAATTTTCCTTGTTTGTTAAAGACAAATGTTTCTCTTGGTGTTAGCAAGCCAAATTTCTTTTTAATTCCTAATAATTTAGACAATTTTGCTCCTTTGTCCGAAAGTAATGGAAAATTAAGTTGATGTTTTGTATAAAATTTTTCATGAGAAGAAGTTGACTGTCCATTAATACCGACTACAACAGCGTCTAATGCTTTAAAATCTGCATTTACATCTCTAAATTCACAAACTTCTTTTGTACAAGTTGGTGTAAAATCCATCGGATAAAAGAATAAAACAAAGTGTTTTTTATATAAAAACTCATCCGAATTAAACCAATTTCCTTTATTATCTTCCAACGAAAAAGTTGGTATATGATCTCCTATTTTCATTCTCCTGCGTATTCTACAAAATTTCGTGGTGTCTCGTACAAAGTAACTTTCAATTCTAATTCTGCGGCTAATTTTGCTCTAATTTTATTCCAAATTAAAATGACAATATTTTCTGCCGAAGGATTTACAGACTGAAATTCTTTAATATCGATATTTAAATTTTTATGATCTAAATATTCTTCAACCTCTTCTTCTATTATACTTCTCAATAAATCCAAATTCATCACAAAACCAGTTGTTGGATCTACATCGCCTTTTACAGCAACAATAATCTCGTAATTATGCCCATGATAATTTGGATAAGAACATTTACCAAAAACTTCGAAGTTTTTTTCATCACTCCAGTCTTTGTTAAATAATCTATGTGCCGCATTAAAGTGAGCTTTTCTATTTACAGTTACTTTCATTTGCGTTATATTTTAGTTTCAATATACGAAACATAATGTTCGAAAATTATTTTAAACCACGCTGTGTAATCTTGTGGATTAGCTTCTATATCATTTTTTAAATCTTCTAAATCAATCCAACGATAAGCCATTACCTCTTTCGGATTCAATTTTGGCTCGCCATCAAATAGACCTATAAAAACGTAATCTAACTCGTGTTCAGTTAAATCATTATCTAAGTGTGCTTTATAAGTGAAATTAAATTTATAATCTAAATCACAGTCAAACCCCATCTCTTCCATTAAGCGTCTATGTGCCGCTTCTTCGTAAGATTCATTATCACGTGGATGACTACAACAAGTATTTGTCCATAAAGTTGGCGAATGATACTTATCTGCAGCTCGTTGTTGAATCATCAACTTTCCTTCAGAATTAAACACAAAAACAGAAAATGCACGATGTAATAAACCTGCAACATGCGCTTGTTGTTTTTCCATTAATCCTAATTTTTGATCATCTTGATCAACTAAAACCACAAATTCTTTCATAAAACAAAAATAGTTTTTTATCTACGATTAAAAAAGAAGTTCAATTTCTTTATGTCTAAATTCTTGTAATTTATTATCAATTTCTATCATCAAATTACCTGCATTATTTACATCTCTAATTATACCTTTGGTAATTTCTCCATTCAATTTAAATTCAGAAACCTCATCTTTTCTAAAAAGATGTTTAAGATACGTTTCATGAATTAAATCAAAATTCTTTTCTTCTAAAATTGGATATTGTTTTTGAAATTCTTGCATTAATTCTGACAAAATTTCCTGAATGTCATATTCCTTGTCAGTAACATTTCGAATAGAACTTGCCTTTGGTAAGTGATTAAAATCAGTCTGATTAATATTTAATCCAATTCCAACAATGGAATGCATTTCCTGATTTGATCTGTAATTCTCTATTAATATTCCACAAACCTTTTTATCATTCAAAATAATATCATTTGGCCATTTTACATTTGATTTTGAACTAAATTGCGTTAAAAATGAACAAATAACATTAGAAATCCATTCATTAAAATAAATTAAATCTTGAAAAGTATAGCTTGTTTTTAATAAAAAACTAAAGGTTAAATTTTCACCTGCCGTTACTTTCCATTCGTTACCAGCAAATCCTTTTCCTTTTAATTGGGTTTTTGCATGTATGACAGTCCAACTATTGGCACCTTTTTTGGATAAATCTATCAAATATTCGTTGGTATTAGGTAAGGAATCAAAACTTATTAAGTTCATTTTTTTTTATTACTTTTATATGAGGTTAAAGTTATTTTAAAAAATTTAATCTTTAATAAGGATTCACTAAATTTGCGAATTACAAAATAGAAGATGATAGATACTCAATATACAAAGGACTTGCTAGATAGCATTGTTGAAGGAATTACAAACGTTAAAGGTGAAGAAATCACTATATTAGATTTAAGAGAAATAGAAAATGCTTTTTGCCAATACTTTGTAATCTGCACTGGAAATTCAAATACTCAAGTTAGCGGTATTGCTGCTTCTATAGAAAGAACTGTAAAAACAGAAATGTCCGAAAGACCTTTTCATATAGAAGGAACACAAAACAATCAGTGGATTTTATTGGACTATACAAATGTTATTGTTCATGTTTTCCAAAAAGAATTTAGAGAATATTACGATATAGAAAGTCTTTGGGGTGATGCTATAGAGACACGTATCGAAATGGAATATTAATTTAACGAAACCAAATAAATTGAAAAAAAATAACTTAAAACCATCAGGTTTTAATCCAACATGGATTTATGCCATTATAGGATTAATACTGATTGGAGTCTTATTATTTTCGGATAATATTGGCGGAATGTCTGGAACTACGAAAAATATTGACAGAACAACGTTTTTAACATACGTACAAAAAGGATATATTAAAGAAGCAAACTTAGAAAAAGAATCTGGTAGAGTTACGGTTTATTTAACTGATGCAGCTTTAAACACAGAGGAATTTAAAAAGTTTAAAAAATCAAACGATAATTTAAATCCATTTGTTGGTCCAAATCCAAATTTTACATTTAATGTAGCTGACGCTGGAAATTTTGAAAAAGATTTCTATGATAACGTTGAAAAAAGTACAAATAAAACTGCTAAATTAAATACACAAGTTCCAAATGGTTTTGGAGGTTTATTTGTTAATTTATTCATTTCTTTAATCTTCTTTGGATTAATCTATTTCTTCTTATTTAGAAGAATGGGTGCTGGTGGATCTGCAGGTGGTGGCGGAGGAATTTTCTCTGTCGGAAAATCTAAAGCAAAATTATTTGAAGGTGATGATCACATCAAAACAACTTTTAAAGATGTTGCAGGTTTGGAAGGTGCAAAAGAAGAAATTGAAGAAATTGTAGAATTCTTAAAACACCCAGAAAAATTTACTAAACTTGGTGGACGAATCCCTAAAGGAGCGTTATTAGTAGGACCTCCAGGTACAGGTAAAACATTATTAGCAAAAGCTGTTGCTGGTGAAGCAAAAGTGCCTTTCTTTTCTTTATCTGGTTCAGATTTCGTAGAAATGTTTGTAGGTGTAGGTGCTTCTCGTGTACGTGATTTATTTAAGAATGCAAAAGAAAAATCTCCTTCTATTATATTTATTGATGAAGTAGATGCAATTGGTCGCGCACGTGGAAAATCAAACTTCACAGGTTCTAATGATGAAAGAGAAAACACTTTAAATCAGTTATTAACTGAGATGGATGGTTTTGGAACAGAATCTAATGTAATTGTAATTGCTGCAACAAACCGTGCTGATGTATTAGATAAAGCTTTAATGCGTCCAGGTCGTTTTGATAGAATTATCCATGTAGATTTGCCTGAATTAAATGAACGTAAAGAAATTTTCCAAGTACACTTACGTCCATTAAAATTAGGTGAAGATGTTGAAGTAGAATTTTTAGCTAAACAAACTCCAGGTTTTTCTGGTGCAGATATCTTTAACGTTTGTAATGAAGCCGCATTAGTTGCAGCTCGTAAAAATAAAGAGGTTGTTGAAAAACAAGATTTCTTAGATGCTGTAGACCGTATTATTGGTGGTTTAGAAAAGAAAAGTAAAGTTATTAAGCCATCAGAGAAAAAGCGTATTGCTTATCATGAAGCTGGTCATGCTACAATTGGTTGGTTAACAGAACACGCTGCTCCATTAGTAAAAGTAACAATCGTTCCTCGTGGACGTTCTTTAGGTGCTGCTTGGTACTTACCAGAAGAAAGACAAATAACAACTACAGAACAGTTGTTAGATGAAATGTGTATGACGATGGGAGGACGTGCTGCAGAAGAAGTTGTTTTTAACAATATCTCTACAGGAGCATTAAGTGACTTAGAAAAAGTGACTAAACAAGCCTCTGCAATGGTTAGTATATATGGTTTAAACAAAGAAGTTGGTAATATTTCTTATTACGATTCTTCTGGACAAAACGAATACGGATTTAGTAAACCATATTCTGAGCAAACAGCTCAAACTATTGATAAAGAAGTTAAGAAAATGATTGAAAATCAATACGAAAGAGCAAAAGTTATTTTAGGTCAAAACCGAGATAAATTAGATATTCTTGCTAAGAAATTGATTGAAAAAGAAGTTATTTTTAGAGAAGATTTAGAAGAAATTTTTGGTCCAAGACCTTTTGTAAATGAACTAGATCAAATCGAAGAAAAAGGAAAAGAGATTATTATTCCAGATCCAGATCAGGTTATTCAACCACAATCAGGTAATGATATTTAATAGTATCTACTAAATATAAAAGAAAATCGTCCCAAAAGGACGATTTTTTTGTTACTTTCAATTTATATTGTTAAAAATTATTACCTTTAGGCTATTGATTAAATTTATGTCATAAAAAAACCAATGAGTTTTCATGTGGAAAGCAATAAAAAACCTATTTAATAAGACAAATAGAACGTCAGAAGATGAACAAGAAAAAAATAATATAGATCTTTTTCATCCTAACTATTCTGATGAAGATTTATCCATAGATGAAGTTTTTGCAACAAACTTTAACGCTGGTGGTGGGCATTTCCTATTTTGTGATAATAAAGAAGAAACTTTACATAATTTAAAAGAAATTGTTAAATATGAAAATGTTTCAGAATTAATATGTTTAGACTCTAATTTGCAAACTATTCTAGATAATGTAAATATTCCTTATGTGGAAAATCCGCATGATTCTCGTTATACACTAAGTTTTCTTAATTGTGAGTTTCTTATAGCATTTGATGGAAGCATAATGTTATCAGCCCATCAAACTTATGGAAGAAATATTAATGATTTTCCGTCAAATTTTATTATCTATGCACGCCCATCACAATTAGTAGAAAATATTGGATCGGCATTGCAAAAATTAAGAATATTAAAAAAAGAAAACCTTCCATCTAAAATAACTTCTATTCGAGGTAAGAATATGCATAAATTTCCTAACCTACAGAATGCGAAGAATATTTATTTGTTGTTGGTTGAAGATTAGCTATGAAGAATTTAGCAACCAGAACTTTATCTGGTTTTATTTACGCTCTTATTGTTTTTTTCGGAACAACAATACATCCAAAAGGTTTGATTGTATTAATGATCATTTTTGGACTTTTTTGTCTTTATGAATTTTTTAAATTAACAAATCTTCAAAATAAACTCTATCAATTAATAACATTAATTGCCTCATTAGTTGTTTTTGGGTATTATGGTAAAGAGTTTCTGAATGCTTTCGAAATATCTAATCATTACTTTTTCTATTTAAAAAGTCTTTATTTCATTATTCCTGTTCTATTTATTATTAGTATTTATACAATTTTTAAATCAACAAATGAATTATTAAATGATTTTGGTAAAGCAACATTAGGTATAACTTATATAATTGCACCATTTGCATTAGCTTTAACATTACCAAGTTTTGATTATAACTTGGGAGAAAAAACAATGCACCTTGAAGTATTTTTTATTTTCTTATTAATTTGGTGTAGTGATTCTTTTGCTTATTTAACAGGAAATCTGATTGGCAAACATAAATTCGCTCCTAAAATTTCTGGAGCAAAAACTTGGGAAGGTTTCTTTGGAGGAGTTGTTTTTACAATTATTGCTGGAATATTAATTCAGAAATTTAATGGAGGAACATTACACGGAAACTGGATTATTATTAGTATCATTGTCGCTTTATTGGGACCTATAGGAGATTTGACAGAATCTAAACTAAAAAGATTTTTTAACGTAAAAGACAGTGGAAATTTAATTCCTGGTCATGGAGGTTTTTTAGATCGGTTAGATAGTTTTATATTTGTCATTCCGTTTGTTTATTTATATTATTTATTCATTTATACTTTATGAAACTTCACAGAGAAGGAACAGCTATTTTAATAGGTTGCTTAATTATATTTGCGATCTTAACTGGCGTATTGCATAACTTTTTTCCTTTATATGGATTATACTTTGCTTTACCTTTATGGATATTGTATGGATTTATCGTTTGGTTTTTCCGTAATCCTATTCGCGAATCTGATTCTTCAGACAATTGTATCATTGCTCCAGTAGATGGAAAGGTGGTTGTTTTAGAAGAAGTTTATGAAAATGAATATTTAAATCAAAAATGTATTCAACTTTCTATATTTATGACGCCATTAAATGTTCATGTAACGCGTTATCCTATTAATGGAAAAGTTGTTTATTCAAAATATCATCCAGGAAAATTTTTGGTTGCATTTCATCCTAAATCATCAGAATTAAATGAAAGAACTACAGTTGTTGTAGAAAATGAAAATCATACTAAAGTTCTTTTTAGACAAATTGCTGGAGCAGTTGCTCGTAGAATTGTTTGTTACAGTAAAGAGAATGATACTGCTATTGCAGGAAAAGAATATGGTTTTATAAAATTTGGTTCTCGCGTTGATATCTTTTTACCTCTTAATACAGAAATTAATGTAAAAGTTGGAGATAAAACAAAAGGTGGAATTCAGAAAATAGCTGTATTGAAATAAATCAGTTTTAGAAAAACAATTTTTTAATTATTTTTGTAAAATAAAACTTAATAATATATCCTTACATAAATATTTGTACGACATGAAAAAATTAATTCTTTTAGTAGCAGTAGCTGCTTTCGCTACAGCTTGTAATTCTAAAGCAGGTGTAAATCATGGTGTTCTAAAACAAGAACACGAACCAGCAACTGCAGAAGAAATGCACGAAAAAACACATGCTGCACATGAAGGACATGCAAAGCACGAAGAGCACACAGAAGAACATGCTGAAACAAAACATGAAGAAGTAAAAGATTCTACTAAAGTTGCAACAGAAGCTTCTAAAGAAGAAAAAGAACATACAGAAAAAGCTGGTCATTAAGACTCAGCTTTTTTTTATTCTATTACCTCTACTCTCTCCGAAAAATATTTTAAAATAATAGCTTTACTTTTTTTACTAGGGGAAATCAAATACGTTTTCTTTGCTAATTTGATTAACTCTATATCGTGGTAAGAATCTGTAAAAAAAAGTTCTATCTTCTCATTCTCTTTTATAAATCCTCGTTGAATGAGATTTGTTATTTTATTCTGTTCAAAATTCTCTATTAGATTACCATTTTCTAAAAATGCTCCTATAACTAAAACTTCATCTGAAATATAATCCTTAACAAATCTTTCTAAATAATGATTTGGAGCAGCAGACGATATAGCAATTTTATATTTCCTTTCCTCTAATTCTTTTAAATAGTTAAAAACTATTGGATGAATATTTTTAGATAGTTTTTTCCCGAAATCAACATCATAACTCTCATGTAATTTTAGTTCCATCAACTTCATTTTAAATTCTTGATGAGAATCTATTCTAAAAATTTTTCGAGAGATAATTAGCTTAGAAACTTTTATAAATAACTTTATATTTAATTTCTTTATAGAATGAAGCCAAAGAAAAACCACCCACCTCTTAAAAGAGTTAACGTTAACTAACGTTTCGTCAAAATCAAATACTACTTTTCTATCCATCTAGCGACCAAGGAAATCTAATTAATACATCCGAATGTAAATAAAAATCTGGCCAAATACAAGTATTCTCATTTGTTACCACAACACACATTGAATAAATATCTACAGATGTCTTTTCTTTTATATGATTAATTACAGCTTGCAAAGAATGACCAGAATCTACAGCATCATCAACAATTAAAATATTATTATATTTCGTAAAATCTATGTCATGTGGAAAAGTAACTTCTCTAATAGAATTTACCTTTTTTCTCATTAATACAGAATGTTCAATATTTCGTAAGAAATTAAGCAAAAATATTGGAGAGGCTTTTAAAATCTTTTGAAGTAAGCTTTTTATTACTTGATTATTTTTTTTTGCTTTTGTAGAAGGTCGTTGGCATTTAACACCTACTAAATCTGTCTTGATATTCTTTTTAAGAAAGTAATCTTTCACAATTTCTGCTAATGGCATACCTCCTTCCTGAATTCCTATTATTAAACAATTCTCATTTTTAGTTAGAAAACCATTCAATTGATTTTCTAAAAAATCATCAAAAATATTTTTATCAAACCTAATTACTTTCATTGAGAATATTTCTTTGACAGGAAATTGTTAAAAAACGAATATATTAATTAAACAACATTTAAACAATATACATTTTTAAAAATAATCGTTGTTTTTATTTTTTAATACTTCTCAAAAATAAGCCATAAAAATTACGATATAAATAAAAATATAATTATTTTTTAACTAAAATTTAAAAATTAAACACTTAAAACTTTATTCTATAAAAATATCCTCAAAAAAATAAACTTATTTTATTTACTTTTCCTTTATTTACTTTATTTATATATATTTTCACTTCTTACAAATTAAAAATTAACACATTTGTTTTATGTCAATATGGAAAACAAAGCCTCTTTCTAAATTAATTGAGGATTCTGAAGAAAAAGAAGGAGGATTAAAAAGGTCTCTATCATCATCTGCATTAGTTGCACTGGGAATTGGAGCAATTATAGGTGCGGGATTATTTAGTTTAACAGGAATTGCTGCAGCAGACCATGCTGGACCAGCAGTTACATTATCTTTTGTTTTAGCTGCATTTGGTTGTGCTTTCGCAGGACTTTGCTATGCAGAATTTGCATCTATGATACCTGTTGCTGGTAGTGCATACACTTATTCTTATGCTACAATGGGTGAATTTATTGCTTGGATTATTGGATGGGATTTAGTGTTAGAATACGCATTAGCCGCTGCTACTGTTAGTGTGAGTTGGTCTGCTTATTTAGATAAATTTTTACAACAATTAAACATATTTATTCCGCATGAGTTTTTACATGCTCCTGCAGATGGAGGTATTATTAACTTACCTGCCATATTTATTGTTTGTCTTTTGTCTCTTGTATTAATCAGAGGAACAAAAGAGTCTGCTTTTATCAACAATATTTTAGTAATATTAAAAGTTACTGTAGTTATTGTTTTTATTGTTTTAGGATGGAATCATATAACTCCAGAAAATCATATTCCATTTATTCCTAAAAATATCCCAGGAACACAATTCGGAGGAATGCCTGGTATTGCCGCTGGTGCTGCTGTTGTATTCTTTGCTTTTGTCGGATTTGATGCTGTTTCTACAGCTGCACAAGAAGCTAAAAATCCACAAAAGGGAATGCCTATAGGAATATTAGGTTCATTAGTTATTTGTACAATATTATATGTATTATTCTCTTGGGTAATGACAGGTTTAGTTCCTTATACAACATTTAAAGGTGATGCTTCACCTGCTGCAACTGCATTTGCTGTAACAGGATATACATTTTTACAAACAGTTCTAATTTTAGCCATTATAGCTGGATATACTTCTGTTATTTTAGTTATGTTATTAGGACAAAGTCGTGTTTTTTACAGTATGAGTAACGATGGTTTATTACCTTCATTCTTTTCTGATGTTCATAAAAAATTCAGTACGCCATGGAAAACAAACTTATTCTTTTTAGTATTTGTTAGTATTTTCGCTGGTTTTGTTCCTATTAAAGATTTAGGGCACATGGTAAGTATAGGTACATTATTTGCCTTTACATTAGTATGTATCGGAATTATAATTATGCGTAAAAAAATGCCAAATGTAGAACGTAAATTCAAAGTTCCTTTCGTTCCATTAATTCCTATTTTAGGTGTTGCTGTTTGTTTATATTTAATGAGCTCACTTACATTAGAAAGCTGGTATAGACTTTTAATTTGGCTTGCTATTGGTATTTTTATTTACTTTTTCTATGGTAAGAAAAATAGTAAAGTAAAAGATTAATACTATTAAATCAATAAACTACAAAAGAGGCTTTCTATTTTTAGAATGCCTCTTTTTTTGTATTTATGCAATGAAGATATTCTAAAAAATAGGTATTAAGAAAGTTTCATTGCAGCATTTAAGCATTTAAGCTTTCAATAATTCTCTCTTTTTCATTATACCCGTTCGTTGATAAACGAAGCAAAGGGAGTCCAATAGTTTCTAAAATATGATTTTTCTTGTTATCTCTTTTCTGCTGTAATTCATTATCATGAAAAGACACTCCATCCACCTCAATAGCTAAAATAGGAGTTTTATCTATCCTGTTACATAAGAGAAAAGATTTATTTATTATTGTGTTTACTTGGTTGAAAAAAGACTTTTGTACAATATTTAATTCTTTTTCCAATTTATTAGACAATTTTAAGTATCAACAAATAAAGCCAGTCAAAATTAAGACTGGCTTCAAAATATCTAAAATAAAAAATTGATCACATTATAATTATCCTATCCATGCTTTCCAAGGAATTCGAGAAAGTATTAAAATGAGACCTAGTGAATAAAAAATCGCAATATTTTTATATTTAGCTAAAGCAACTTCTTTTCTTTTTGCTCTTGAATATCCAATTGTTATAAATACAATACCTAAAATCATCATCATAGGATGCTCTAAAATATATAATCTTCCTACACTATTTTTCATTGTATTAGCTGAAAAATTAGAAAATCCCAATGGAGAAATAAAATATAAAGCAATACCTACAACAAACTGAAAATGTGTTCCTATTAGAGCTAAGAGAAAAATAATTTTACCACTTTTTGTAAAACCACCTTTATTTAATAACTTATAAACAGCATAAATAATAGATAATATTAAAAAAAAGAGTGTAAAATCGGCTGTAAAAGAGTGCAAATGTTTAAATCCTGTATACATAATTAATGAGTTACAACGAGCAATAATTTTTAAAGCGTAAAATTAATCATGATAAAAAATAAACTCTATAACAAGTCGTGCTTAAACTAGGATAAATCGTGCATTATATTTTTTCTAAATTCAGATGGACTTTTTCCTGTAACCTTTTTAAAAAGTCTTGAAAAATAAGATGCATCATCAAAATTAATCTCAAATGAAATCTCAGATATACTTTTAGTCAAATCCCATAAAAGTATCTGACTATTTAATATCGCTATACTTAAAATTAATTCTTTAGCATTTTTATTAAATACTTGTTTTACACAACGATTTAGATAATTTTCAGAAATAGATAATTTCTGAGCATAAAACAATGTATTCTTCTCTTCCCTAAAATGATAATAGACTAACTTTTTAAATTGAATTGCAATTTGTTGTGTTCTATTCATAACAATCTGTTTATCCGATAATATCAAAATTTTATGTAAAAGTGCTTTTAACAAACTATTACTTATTTCATTATCATATATTTCACGATTCAATTCCTCGTGCAATAATGTACACAGATTATAAATCCATTTATTATTATAATGATCAATTTCGAGTACAGGAAAAATCGAAAACAAATTAAGAGAACTTTCTTTTGTCAACAAAGACAACATCGCCTCTTCTTCTATTAGTATAAAATAACCTTTCAGTTTAGAATTAATTTTTTCTAAGGATGCAATTGTTCCAACAGAAATACAAACTATTGCAGGGGCTTTAACTTCAATTACATCAATTCCTATTTGTTGAATAAAAACTCCTTCTTTAACATAAATCAAAAAATTATAATCAGTTTTCAATAATGGAGTGGGAAGAATAAAATAATCAGACATACTGCTTAACGGATACATTTGAAGTGGTGAATTTTTCCACACAAAAGAAGATGGTAAATTTTTCAGAAATCTACCTCTAAACATTTCTGATGTAATTAATTTCTCCATAAAACTGAAGTATTTTCGCAGTATTTTAAACTATATTTCTGTTAGATTAATTATCCACAAAGAACCATTTTTAGTTGTTACTTTTTTTAATTTTTCTTTACTGTAAAGTTCATCTAACAATTTTTCGCTTTCAGATTTTCCCATATTTGATAATTCTGAAAATTCTTTCAAAGTTAATGAATTAAAATTTCGAAATAAAGATTCCCAATCTTTTGAATACTCTTCTTTTTTTACTGTTGAAAAAATACTTAAAGTTGCAGATTCGTAAGAGGAATATGGTTGAGATCCATAGACCATTTCATTATTTCCTTTATTATCTACAAAGAACATTGTTGGAAATCCGCGTACACCATACTCTTTTGCTAATTTTAAATCTTCTGCAAATAAAATTTGTGCTTTATTCTCATAATCTTTCTGAAGCTGGTCTAAATCTAGTCCTACATTTTTTGCAGCATTGATAATATTTTGCCACTTTGAAATATTTTTTTTGTGCAGAAAAACCATTTCTCTCAATTCTCTCATGAATAAAACTGCTTTCTCTTCGCTTTGCAATTGTGCTGCCTTAAAAGCTATTGATGGAGGATAAGACGAATTCAATGGATCTTCTAACCAAACATCACCATCAATTGGCATTTCATAATATCGACTAGCTTCGTCCCAATGATGAGCAACATCAGATGGTTTATTAATTCCACCTCCGCTATAATTCCAATCTGGTAGTAAACCTCCCATTCTATACTCAATTTCTACAGCATTACCATATTCTAATTTAAGTCTTCTCAATTGTGGTTCAATTCCCCAACAAGAAGAACAAATAGGGTCTGTAAAATAAATTACTTTTATTGGTTTTTCAGTTGCTTCAGCAATTAATTCTTTTGTACTATTATTATTTGGCATTTCGCAAACTCCACTAGCTGGATCGCAAAATAATGGATTATTTTTGCTAGAATCTGTTATCATTTTTTCTTGTTTTTTATTTTGATCAATACAGCTAAATACACTAATTATTAAAATAATAAGGATTTGACATTTAATTTTCATATTATTTATTCTTAAAACTATCTAATTAGAAAGTTTTAAGAATAATTCTGCAAATTCCTTTTGTAAATCATTTCCTTTATTCTCATTATACCAGTTTTGCATTTCGATTTTGACATCATCAAATGAGGCATTATTTTGCATAAGGTTGTTATAAATAACCTGAGCTTCTTCTGGTCTTGGACCCCAAGTCGCTAAATCAAAACCTTCTGTATCTCTAATAATTAGTTTAGGTATTGATTTCCCTCCATTAGTTAAGTACTCATTAATACGATTAGGTTCACTATCTCTCAATTCATAAGAAATTGAAATTAAAGGATTTTCTTTAGCAATCATCTCCATAAAAGGAACATTATGCGATGCATCACCACACCAAGGTTCTGTAATTATAATCCAATTTTGTGGTGTATTAATTTTCTTAACAGCTTCTAAAACTTCTGATGATAATTTTCCTGTTTTCAACCAGCGTTTCATCCTTGACCAATTAAGTTTTGTATAATCATAGTACATTGGGTTGTCATATGGTGCTACTTGTTTGTCTTGATCTTTATCTATTATATCTGAAAAGTAAGATTTGTATTCTTCGAAAGTCATTTTTATATGTTTTAATAAGTTTTATAGAAAACAGAGATTGATAATAAATTCAACCTCTGTTTCTCAATTACAATCTAAAAAATGTATTTTATTTTGATTTATTAGCTTTTATATTTAACTCAAGATCAATATCTTTAGAGATAACCCAATCTTTTGGATCTCCTTCAGCAACATAATTAAGCCCCCAATCTAATCTATTGATTGAAAATTTAGATTGAAGAGTTATTTGATTTTCAGTTTCAGTTACTTTCGCTGGAAAGCTTACATTAACTGTTTTATCTTTTATCTTAAGATTACCACTAACTGTATGCGTAGCTTCTACCGATGGATTCTCTAATTTCTTTACACTTGTGATTGAAAAAGTAGATGTTGGATATTTAGCAACATCAAAGAAATCAGCATTTTTTAAATGCACATCAAGATCTGATGCAGTTTTTCCATCAGAAATAGCCGGATCTACTGATTTTTCGTCTGTTAAAACAGAGTTCATATCCATTGTGAATGTCCCTCCTGTAATTTCATTATTTTCAGATGATAACGAACCCGTTGTTTTAACAATTCCGAATCTAGGATTTAATCCTCCTTTATGATACCCTGTCCATTTTACAAAACTTTCTGCTTCATCAACATTATAAGAACTACCTTTTTCAACAGCAGTTTCTTGTTCTGTTGTAGTAACAGATTCATTTGTTTTTTCTTTACAAGACACTACTAAAAAAGAAATTGCGCAGGCAATAAAAATTGCTTTTTTCATACGTATATAATTAAATATTAAAGGACAAAATTAAACTTATATTACTTTAATTACACTATTAGCTTCCTTAAAGAAAGTAGTTTTCTATATGAAAGTATCTAAATTATTTTTATACATTTGAACAAATATTTCATCAAAAAAAATATATGAAAAAAGAACCTATATTAAATAATAATGTTATTTGTCAAAAAAGAATTTTAGCCATTAAAGATACCATGGAACTGCTTTCTGGTAAATGGAAATTTCATATTATTGGCACTTTGATTCTTGGTGAAAAACTTAGATTTATGGAATTATTAAGGGAAGTAGAAGGTATTGGATCAAAAATGTTATCGAAAGAATTACAAGATCTTGAGATGAATCATCTTATAAAAAGAACAGTTTTAAATACTAAACCAGTTACTGTAGAATATCAGATTACAGAATTTGGAAAAACATTACATCCTATTATAGATGAAATTGCTAAATGGGGAATAGATTATCGAAATAAATTATTTCATAACGAATAATTAAAGTAGTAAACCTGAATATGTATTTATAATATGCTTTAAATAAATATTCAGGTTTAAAAAGGATAAATCATCAATTTTACAATGAACGGTTAATTCTAGACAGAGGCTCATTTACCTCAAAATATTCACATTCTATTTTAGTTGCTCCTATTTCAACAACTCTTTTACTATGCATTTGTGCATATTTTTCAGCATTATTCCTTGTATCAAATAAATAAATTCCTCCACTTCTTCCAGTTTCTGGATTTTCAATCCATATTTTAGAAATAAATCCTGGTTCATTATTAATACTTTCAGCTAATCCTTTTGCACTTTCTGTTAAATTAATTCCCATATATTCTGAAGGGAAATCAAAATTTATTTGTAATAAAATCATTAAAATTATTTATTATTGAGTTACTTATTTCATCGTATTTAAAATCAATCCGATATGAGTATAATAATTAAAAGCTCCAAACAATAGAAAAAACCATCCAGTAATCATTAGCGCTACATATCCTAATTTATCTACTAAATCTGCTTTATAAGTTTCTTTTGCTGCTCGCTCTGTAAATCTTGCTGTTAATACAGAAGCAATTCCCACTCCTAGAAACACCAGTGATAAACCCCAAGCTTCCAGCCACGGATAATCTGCAAAAGATCCTGAAATAGGTTCTTCTTTTGGCGCTGCAAAAAATTGAAAATCTACACCTGCAAAAAAAATAGATGTAAGCATTAATCCTAAAGCATAGAATAAAATTTTAAATATTTTAAGGTGATTGGCAACATATTTAAGTGGATTTTCTTGTTTTAAAATCTCATCTCTGTGTTTCCAGATATAAAATGATAAAACCAAATTCAAAACACCAAAAGCCAATGTAGGTTCGCCAAAGATGATATTGTCGAAAGGGAAATATTTTGCAAGTGGCCATGTTAAAGTCATATGCAATCCTGTTACACTTAAAATTAACCCTAAAACAGCCAAATTCAATGACCATCCTGTTGGATTAATATTTTCTTTTTTAAGAAGGTTTTTCCCGATATTCGCAATAGATATTAACGATACTCCTACCAATAAAGCCATAATTGTATTATAGGTAATCGTTTGTGTCCAGTCTATAATTAATTTTTCGTGATTCATAGAATAGTAATTTAAAAATTAAATCAATTACAATAAATTTATGGATATTATTGATGACTTATCAATTCATATCTCCTCTTATAAATTTTAATAGTAAACAAATTTATAAGTATTTACACTCTCTATAATTATAGATTTCATCTAGGATCCTAGTTCCCTTTAGGAAACTAATTTAATTTTAGAGGTGAAATAAAAATGAAATTCATTTCCAAAACTTCAGAAAAACAAAAAAACCCAACAGATTGCTCTATTGGGTTTTTTAGATATTGTAAATATTATTAAATTTTTCCAATAACCACAAGATCTTCTCCTTTATTGATGGGTGGGGCAGTTATAATCATCATTATATAACCATCATTTTCTGCATAAATCGTTTGAATTATTTCTCCGAAAAAGTTGGTAACATATCCTAATTTTTCTCCTTTTCTAACAAGATCTCCTGCTTTTTTGAAAGGATAAAACATACCATTAAATTTAGAACCGATGTAGTCACGATCAGAAATGGTAATCAACTTTCCTCTTTTACTAATTTTATTGTAAGATAAAAAAGACAAATGGTCGAAAAGACGCAAAACACTGTCTTCTACTTTGTTTACAGCAAAATCCTCTACCAATCCTAATCTTCCGCATTCTATGTCTATTGAAGGAATACCTCTTTTAAATGCTTCAGCAGTAGTGTATAAACTCGGCTCGTTCTTTTCCATATATTTTTTACCATTTGTATTAAAAATCACATTATGGTCATATCCCATTGCTTCGGCCATTTTTCTTCCTATTTCAGAAACTTCAGGCATTCCTTTATTACTGTAATAGGCTGAATAAGGCATCAAATCTTCAGGCGCATCACCAGAATGAATATCTAAGAAATAATCTGATTTTGCGATAATATTTTTTGTAATGAAATCTGCCACTTTTTCTGTATTAGTTCCATTTGGATTACCCGGAAAAACTCGGTTTAAATTTTTTCCGTCAACAGGACTTTTGTAAGGAGTTCTTCCAAGAAAGCTTTCCAAATTTGCTATTTGGACAAGAATAATAACACCATTTAATTTTTTAACATCAATTGAATTGATTAATTTTTGAGATGCCATAATCGGTGCATATTCATAACCATGTACTCCTGCAGTAATTCCTATTGTTTTTCCATTTTTGATCCCGTTAAAAATGGTAATAGGAATAAAAGTTGAATCTTTTCCCGTATTTATAGGGATTAAGATATGTTTCTTAGTACCTGGCTTTACTTCGTTATCCTGAAAAATATAAGGAGATTGAGCATTGGTATTCAATGAAAAAAGCATCATTATTATGATAAAGCTAAGTTGTTTAAACATTATATAGGATTTATTAACTACTAAATATGAAATCTAGATTGAATATACTTTACGTAAATCAATATTAACTGATAAATTATTGGCTCAAAAATAAACAATAAATTTTAATAGCTCAGTATTCTACAGAAGAATTAAGAAAAACAAAAAACCCAACAGATTGCTCTATTGGGTTTTATTAGCGGAGAGTGAGGGATTCGAACTTATTAATTTAAATAATTGTAATTAAATTAATTAAAAACATTTATTAAATGATTGCCACGAATTTGCCACACTTTATTTCTTAAGATAATCTACAAAATCATAATAACTTTAATGTTTGAAACACCTTAGTTTGATCTTTTATAAAGATAATAAATTTATTTAATAATTATTCTACTTCAAAATCATAAATTAGTACTCCACCATATTAATATTGAAAATTAATAAATTTAAAATATTAAAAAATACGATTATTATTCTCAAATAAGCCTTATGAAGTAGAGTATATATTCATGTATTGTTTCAATTGAATAAAAATCATCATTAATGACAGATTGACACAATAAACTAAAAGGATTAATCTTTGATTATAAATTAATCTAATACTATTTTATGAGTCACTTAAAGCAATATATTAATTATATCATTGAAGAAGTAAAATCATTAGATTTTTATTATCTAACAGATGATGATTTAGTAATACCATTTAAAAAAATTAAAGAAATACATGATAGTTTATCACAAAGTATTAAAATTGAAATTTCAAATAGATTTACAACACCAAAAGATACTTTTAATATATCAATTTTATCCAATATAAAAGCAATTATTGAAGCTAATGAAATTGACCAAATAGAAATTAATAAATTAAAAAAATTACTAACATATATTAAATACTATAACTTCTTAAAAAAAAGGAGAAAATATTCAAAAAACATTAAAAATCTACAATCTTTAAGAAACGATTTTGAAAAATATATTTTACAAAAATTAATTGATTTTGAAATTTCTAAAGATCGATATATTTATAATTCTAAAACAACAGTTCTAAAAATTGTTAATAATTTACCGGAATACATATCGTATTTAAATGACTTTAATAATAATCTGGATAATAACGAAAATATTTACTATAGAGGTCATTCTAATTATGAGTATAAATTATACCCGTCAATATATCGTGGTAATAATATAAATTACGAACACCAATTTTATCGAGATATAATTATACGTAATCCTGAGGAATTTAATAATGCAAAAACAACATTTGAAAGATTAACTATAATGCAACATTATGGTTTACCTACACGTTTGTTAGACATTACAAAAAATCCTTTGGTTGCACTTTATTTTGCCACATGTGAGAAAAATTCAGAAAACATTCCTTCTGAAGTTATTTTATTACAACCAGAAAGGAATGATATCAAGTATTATGATAGTGATACCGTGTGTATTTTATCTAATTTATCTAAATGCGAGAGGGGATTAATTTCACATTCTGAAACAGGGGAATTAATTGATGCTTCTATTTTTAACGAAGAAGGTGCAGGATCAAAATTACTTCATCTAATAAAAGAAGACAAATCTTATTTTTCTAATAGTATTTTACCTGAACATTTTAGTAGATCACTTATTGTTAAACCAATATTAAATAATCAAAGAATTAGAAGACAAAATGGTTATTTCGTAATATTCGGTTTGAAACACCATCTGAATTGGAATGTCAATTACGAGTAAATGATAAAAAAATTAGAATGTTAATTGAGCCTAAAGAAATTGATAATATTCAAAAACAGTTATCAAATCTTAATATAACTACCGATTCTCTATTTCCAGAAATAGAAATTGGAACAAATACAATAAGAAATAGTTATAAATAATGAAAAACCTCAATAAAATAAATATTGAGGTTTTTTTATTATAAATCTAATCTCAATTGAGTTGAATTATTGTCTTGTATATCGAGTATATAATTTATTATTTCTTCTTTGGATAAACTATTATATTTCGGATAAACAATTTTTATTTCTTCAAGCCTATCTAAGGCGTTAAAATATGAAAAATTTAAATAATTTATTTTATCAAATAAATATTCATAAGTACTCTTTTCATAAGAAACTTTAAAATGTTTTTTTAAATAGAATGCTCTTAATATATTTGCTTCTATTGAAGGATTAAGGTTTTTATATTTAGGCATTTTACTTAAAATCTTTAATTCTTTCGTTTTAATGAAATCATTATAATATCTAATATTAAATGAAAAATTATTTAAGTTTATTACTAATGCATCATAATTGTAAAAACAACCTTTTGATATACTATTTAACTTATCATTTTCATTTAACTTAATAAGATTATTTTTGAATGCCCAATTATTTTCAATTGACCAAACATCAACATCAATGTAACCTGTAGATATTTTAATTCCTCCGTGTCTATTTATAGAATGTTTAAAGTTATTATTATTAATAATCTTTATCAAGATTTCATTATCAATATCAACAATAATATCAATATCTCTACTTTTTTTATTTCCTAAAAAATCTCTAAAAAAACCACCTACAACATACGCTGTACCATATTCAAAAATTTCATAGATTAAAGACATAATATTCCCTTTATCCATTTCAATTTGAAAATGAATTGGGAATTTTGTTTTAATATCTTTAATCTCCATTATATTACAATTTAATTCCTTTAAGCTCTTGAAATAAGTTAATTGCATATGTATCTGTCATACCCGAAATGAAATCCACTATCAATTGTAATTTTTTATATTGTTCATTTGGATATTTTTCAACTTGCTCATAAACGTGTCTGTGAGTTGATGAAATTAGTTTGAATAATCTAGCTTCGTAACAATTTCCTCCATCGATTTTAAAATTGTCTTTTTCCGATGCATTAACAAATATTTTTAACAATCCATAAATAGCTTCCCAACCTGCAATCTCTTTTTTAATTACATTATGATTATCAAATACTGTATACTGTAAGGCTTTATAGGCTTTACGAATATCTTTAGCATTAGAAATGTCAATAATTTCATCATTTAAATTACCACTCATAATATCATCATAATTTGCTTCAAAAGTTTTAATGATTTCATCAATCATTATTTTCTGAGTAAAAATTCTAAATTTTTGAACAGCAATAGACTCATCTATTTTATTTAATTTAATTTCTTTAATTAAATTATCTAAACAGTCTATAACAGATTTTTTATTTATATCTAATTTTTTTTCGAAAATATCTTTTATATCATTTATATTTATAATTTTAAGCTTGACACCATCTTCAATATCAGCAGCACTATATGCTATATCATCTGCTGCTTCCATTAAATAAACAATAGGACTTCTCATATCATTAAGATCTAAATATTTATTTAATTCAATAAATCTATCTAATTCTGATTGAAAGTATCCAAATTTTCTCTTACTAATTTTTTCAATTTCTTTTCCTTTATTACCTTCTGTTGAATTTGAGGGATATTTAATTATTGATGCTAAAGAAGAGTAAGTTAAATTATAACCATATTCATCTTCAAAATAATACAACTTACTTAAAATTCTCAATGTTTGAACATTACCATCAAAATTTAAAAAATCATTTTTTTCATTCTCATTTAATAGTAATGAATCATTCTTTTTCTCAAAATATTTTGTAAAAAATTCTTTAATAGCGCCTTCTCCAAAATGTCCAAATGGAGGATTACCTAAATCGTGAATTAAGCCTGAAACACGTAACAATGAACTTAAATAGCCTTTTTTAGAATCATCTATTTCATTTTTATCTAATAATAACTTTTCTATACTTTGCCCAATAGAACTTGCTATATAAGAAACTTCTAAGGAATGAGTAAGTCGAGTTCTAATATAATCACTTTGTTCCAATGGAAAAACTTGTGTTTTATCCTGTAATCTCCTAATTGGTGAACTTAAAATTAATCTACCATAATCATTTTCAAATGGATTTCTACCATCTGTTTTTGTAGATTTAGATTTTTCACGAAATCTTTTATCACTTAGAAGTAAATCCCATTTAGATTTATAACTCATATTAATATTTTTATGTAAAAAAATAATATCAATTACTTTGCCTTTTAAATGTTAATGACACTTAGTCTAATTTGTTCTGCCAATTTTTGCAATATAGCCATTATAACATAAAACTTTTTATTCTATCGTAAAATGATATCATAACACTAAAAATTTAGTATATGATTTTATAATTGCATTTCTGAAAATTATATAACCTTTGTTATCTTTTGGATTTTTATTCATCCAAATATTTACAATTTTTCATTTATTCCCAAATCTCACTTTAGACTTTCCACAAGTCTACTTCAATAAATAGATGGTAAAAATATTTTCCATTATCAACCAGTAAAAAGGCAGCCAATGTATGGCGGTCCCCCCTATACTCCATCCCAGCCAAAAGACTACAGCATAAACGGTTTCCTCCCTAAAGGTACCCTCCAATTATTCCGTTTCCTTTTGTCTTTTTCTATTGACCGCTTTGATAGTCTGCTTTCTTTTTTCAGGTTTTTCTTTTGGAAAAATATACGCGAAGCGAGACTAAGAATTCTTACAAGCTTACACAGAGAATTAAAGAGAAAGTAACAAAATGTACAATTTAAAAATTAGAAAATTATGAACATTATTGGAAGACTGACCAGAGATGCAGAAGTACGAACAACATCACAAGACAAACAAGTCGTAAACTTCTCAGTGGCTATAAATGATAGTTACAAAAACAAACAAGGCGAAAGAATAGAACAAACCATTTATTTTGATTGTTCTTATTGGATTTCTACTAAAGTAGCAAGTTTACTAACCAAAGGAACTTTAGTTGAACTTATTGGACGATTAAGCGCAAGAGCGTGGACAAATTTAGAGGGAGAACCTAGAGCGGGTTTAAATTTCCATACTTCACAAATCAAGTTACACGGAGGTAGTAGAAAAACGGAAACATTACAAGCTAGTGAACAAAATTCAGAGGATGACCTCCCATTTTAACTATTAAAAATCAATTTAATATTCATCACAAAAATTTAAAATTATGGCACACAATATCAATTTTAATGAACAAACAGGACGTTATTCATTTTTTAGTGTAAAAGAAAAGGCTTGGCACGGATTAGGGCAAATTGTTAACGAATACCCTACAAGTGAACAAGCAATAAAATATGCAGGTTTAGATTATGAAGTAATTAAATCGCCATTATTTACAAATGGTTCAGAAATTATTACAGATTCAGAAGTTAATAAGATGTTAGAAGTTCCGAAGTATTTTGCAAACATTCGCACCGATAACAATACTGTTTTGGGTGTGGTTGGAAAAGATTATCATATCGTACAAAACCGTGAAGCCTTTAATTTCTTTGATGCAATTGTAGGCGGTGACCAAGGAATTTTATACGAAACTGCGGGAGCATTAGGAAATGGAGAACGTATTTTTATTACGGCAAAACTACCCGATTATATACGTGTTGGAAATGGTGACGATGTCACAGAAAAATATATTTTCCTTACTACTTCTCACGATGGTAGTGGAAGTATTACAGCCGCATTTACTCCTATTCGTATCGTTTGCCAAAATACTTTAAATGCTTCACTTCGAAATATGACAAACGTTGTAAGAATTAAACATACTTCGGGAGCAAAACAACGTATTGAGAATGCTCATAAAATAATGGAATTAGCCAATACTTTAAGTACTCAATTAGAAAATATTTTTAATAATTGGTCGAAAGTTAGAGTATCAGACAAAGAGGTTAAAAAACTTATTCAATTAGCACTTTGTCCAAACAAAGAAACATTGGATTTAATAAAAAATGGTGCTGAAGATGAAATGTCTACAGTATTTAAAAATACAATTGATGATGCTTTCCAATATGCGATGTTAAGCGATACACAACAAATGGACACAACAAAAGGAACTTTATACGGGGCATATAACGCTGTGACAGGCTACTTTCAGAATGTACGCAATTATAAAAATGATGAAGCCAAACTACAAAGTATTGTATTAGGTGGAACAGCTCAATTAAAATCACAAAAGGCATTTGATTTATGTACTGATTTTGCGCATAATGGTGCTGAAATTTTAAACTTTAATTAAATAAATAAGTGACCGCCTATCAAGGCGGTTGCTTTATAAAACCATAAAAAATGAAAATAACTGATTTAAACGGTTATGATATTGAAATAAATAACCTAAAAGAAGCTATCAAAATAGCTAAAAAAAATATAGGATATACTCACGAAGATAAAAATTTCTCTGAGTTCGATAAGAAACAAAAAGTTTATTGGACAGATATTCACGAGAAATTGAAGCTAATCAAAAAAAGTATAGATAAAAATTAAATTTTTATAAAAATGAACAGCAATTTTTTTAATCAAATAGCACAATTGGATTTCATCGGAAATCTTCAATTAACCATAACCAAAGGAGCGGAAAACACTTTAATTGTATCGGTTCTACTTAATAATGAGCATTGTGGAGATAATGCTAAAAATATTATTCCGCCTTTATTATTTAATGCGACTGCACAAGACTTAGACGAAGAATTTATTCAACAAATATCTTCTCCTATCAAAATTGTTTCGGGTGTAATGGTAGATATGGATCTGTTTCTTAAACAAATGGAAGAGGTCAAAAAACAATCAGCAAAGGAAAAAGAAAAGACCGAAACAGTTAAAAAGGATAAGCAGTCCAAAGATAAAAAGTATGAAGATGCTATGTTAAAAGTTAATGAATTAGAAAAAGAGGGAAAATTTAGAGAAGCATGGATAAAAGTTCCCGAATCAACAGAATTTCCTCAAAAAGTAAATGAAATTCGGAAACGAAAATCGGAATTATCAGCCCAATTTTCTACTCCAAGTCTTTTTGGAACTGTAGAACAAGAAACAGTCAGTAAAACGCAAGAAGATGCGCTTTATCCGAAACATGAAAAAGATGAGGAGGAAACAATATTTGACGATGAACTGAACCAATACGACAATTAAAAATTTAAGCAATATGTTAATCACAACACATTTAAAGCGATTTTTCTTGCTTAAAGATAAAGGACAAGAAATCAGATTATCTGACCCCGAACCCCATTGGAGCGTGGAAGCCGTACGAAATTATTACGCTAATTTATATCCGATACTCACAACGGCAAAAGTATCTGCCCCACAAATTAAAGATGATACAGTCGAATATAAATTCGAAAGTACAATGGGAACAAAAGGCTAACTAAAAATTAAAATAATGAACAATGCAACATACAACACTATCGGGAATAATCACAATTCCCAAACAGCAAAGGCAACAACTATTACACCGTCAACTAAACGAGTTTATGGATTGGATGCAAAAACCAAAAGATGCAAGCGAAATACAAAAAGACAAACGCAAGTCAGTACCGATTTCAATGCTACCAATGGTTTTTTAAAGTGTAAGTTTCTGCCCAAATTAGAAGAGATTAAAAGCCTACAAGTTTGTAAGGAATCTAAAAAAATGGAAAGAGATTTTTATCTATCTCTTTCCAAACTTATCAAACATTATAATATAGAAATAGTTCAAACCTTAGATTTTACATACCCATATAATATTACTTTAGCGATGTGGGATATTGAAGAGAAACTACAACAAAAAGTTTTTAATTGGGAAGAAATACAACTCGTACAAGATAGTAAGAGAACTTATTTTGTAAGTGAAGAACGTTGTAACACAAATGCAACCTTATTTTATATTCCAATTGCTCCACTATATCGAATGTTACACGATAAAAATCGAAAAAGAAATGCTCATCTATTAGTATCTGTTTGTACTTATTTGTATCATATTGTGGATATTCCTTATTACAGACAAGAAACAAGTTATTTGTATTGGATGTACGAAATGATTACCGATTGGATAGAAGAAGATGACTATACAGAAGAAACAGAAAACTATCTTTCCGAGATAAAACAAATGGAATACATTGGAGATTGTATCGAACAGAAAATATATAATCATACTAATCTGACTGTATTTGAAAAACGCATCAACAGTTTTAAAGTCAAAGATAATTTTGATGCGGAATGTTTAGCAATTTCAAAAGAAGCACTTTTCCTTTATCAGAATTATCCGAATCAAACCATTTTTAGAAATGCTAAACTGAATGAAGAATTTTCAGAAGATGAATTCGAAAATTACATTACAATGGATAAGTACATTTCTTTCTATGCAGATTATAAAGGTTGGTTTTCTGATTCTTTAATTGATATGGTGAATAGTGAAATGCAAGAATGTAGTCAAATTGAAGAGCCTTGTATTCAAAAGAAATTTGATGGTAGTTCTATCGATAGCAATAACCTTTGTTTTGAAAATCATCTGTTCGAATTACTCAACAAATTATGTAACCTTTTAAATCGTTTTTAAAATCAAAATCATGGAAATAGTAAAAAATATTACACAAGATTTTGGTGTATTGTATCACCCAAAATCAGCACTCGTTTTCTATCAAACCAAAGAAAATAAAAACGGTATGTATGTAGAGCATTTTGATATGGATAAAAATGGAACACCTATCAATGCACACCCGCTAACTGTAAGAGAAGCTAATCTATTAGCAAAAGCACTTAATACAGACAAGAAAAAAGATAAAGCATTTTTAAAATCAAATGGAATTTTATCTCCCAACATTTTACATATTAATCCAAGTGAAGAAAAGGGTTCTGTTATTTGGTATACCAAATCTGAGCAACGACAATTGTTTTTTGTAGATAGCTTAAAAATTCCAAATGGTTTAGCGTTCGTTCCTCCAATGCTTTGGAAAGCAACTAAAAATAGTTTAAGTGTTTTTAGTCTTTCAAGTGATAGACGACCAACAGAAAAGACCAAATTATATTACGCTCCATTTTTTAATTTATATGAAGATGGTAAAGTTTGCATGGGAACAGTAAATGTTTCGATTAATCAATCGGCTTCAATTGAAGAATTTATACAAGCTTGGGAAAACTATTTTTTCAATTCTTATTTCAGTCATTTACTTGGAAATCATTCTCCAATCAAAGGTAATTGTGAAAAACTTTGGAAAGAACTTGTAAATACAAATCATCCTTTTCCAAAGAATATTTTAAAGCCTACAAGTAAAACACTTAAACACTTATTGTAATGAAAACGAAAGTACATTTTATAGATAGTTATCTCATTCATCCAACTAATCCAATTGAAGTTAATTTAATTGGTGCTGGTGGAACAGGTTCAAAAGTTTTGACTGCATTAATGGAAATAAGTCACAGTTTAAATGAATTAGGACACGCAGGTTTACACGTTCGTTTATGGGATAATGATATAATTACAGAAGCTAATTTAGGTAGACAGCGTTTTGCTTTAAGTGAAATAGGTTTGTATAAATCGGTTGCTTTAATTAATCGCATTAATCGATTTATGGGAACAAATTGGAAAGCTGAACCCCAAAAGTTTCAACGCAATGAGTTAGGACAGTTGCCCGAAAATGCGAAAGCAACCATTTATATTAGCTGTGTTGATACTGTACAAACTCGGTTTGATATAGCAGAAATACTGAAAGAAGTAAGTGATAATAAATTCTATCGAAATACTCCTAAATATTGGCTAGATTTTGGAAATAGTCAACATATTGGACAAGTTATATTATCTACTATAAGAGAGATTAAACAACCAACTTCAGAAAAATATCAAACGGTGGCAAGCCTGCCAATGATTACAGATGAATATGGAGAATTACTAAAACAATCTGAAACCTTAGATAATACTCCAAGTTGCAGTTTAGCAGAAGCATTAGAAAAACAAGATTTATTTATCAATTCAACACTCGCTCAAATGGGGTGTTCTCTACTTTGGTCAATGTTTCGTTATGGCAAAATTGAGAACAGAGGTTTCTTTCTTAATTTAAAAAATTACCATACTAAACCTCTTAAAATATAAGGTAAACTCAATCAAAAATCGGTCGGCAAAAATGCCTTTGCTCCCTATGGTCGCAAACGCATTTTTGCTATAAAACGGAAACAATCACATCGATAAAATAGTTTTTTATCCATGCGATTGTATTTTTTTCGTCGGATATTCATTATCCGATAGGTTGAAAATATTTTTTTAGATGATTTGATTATTAATGTTATCAATTAATATACTTCGATTTCGATCAAATAATCTTGATTTAAATTGTTTATTTAAAGCAGTTCGAACTTCTTTATTGTTAATATCTCGTATATCAAAAAGTACATTATAACCACGAGCAGGTATTACTAATGTAATGGGAATAATATCGGAATCTTTTAGTTCTAAATCTTCCAAAAAACATTCAATATCAAATTTTAGAAATTTGACATTTTGATGGAGTATTCGCTCAGCATTTGACTCTTTTCGAATTTTTCCAATTCTAACTATATCATATTTAATTGTCATCATTGATTTAGCTTATTGTTCAAATGTACTACAATTATTGTTTTAGATTTTTTAATTTTAAATCAAATTATAAGAGTTATTTTCTTAATCCAAAACAACTCTTATAATTTGATGAATTATTCTTTATCACGGCTATTAAACTGAAAACTCACTTGTTTTTCATTTCCAAAATTGTCAGAAATCCAAACATCGAAAGCTTGTGAAACAGATGATGTTGATGTGTAATATAATCTAAATTTCTTATTTGATAATTCATAAAAATCGTTAGGCTCATATGGTGTATTATCATAATACTGAAGATTACCTTCTCCATCAAATTGGAAATAGCGTAGTTTATAATTTGTATTTTTAAAATTTCCTGTTGATACGATCGTAAATCTAATTTCAACTGTTTGTCCTTTGATTAGTTCTTTTGGAACTGGCATCACTTGAAGCTCAAAAGGAAAATTCTGCTGAATATCTAGTTCATTATCATTGCTACATGAATTTAAAATAGTGAACATTAAAGCAATTAATAATTGTATGGTGATACTTGATCTGTTATATAAAAGTTTCATTTTAATTGTTTTTAAAAGTTAAATCGTATTCCCAATCCTACAGATGGTCGAAACTGTTCTAAATCTGTTCCCCAAAAAACTTTGGTTTTTCCTTGTAAAACAAGAACAAGATGATCAGTTAAATAAGTTTCAAAAGATAGTCTGGTTCCTGCTCCATAAATAAAGTTTTCTTCATTCAATATTCTTGCTCCATCATATAAAAATTGTTCGCCTCTATTAATATTTTCATAACCAATAGTAGCTGTTAAAGCTAAATTCAGTGTAATATTTTTATAGGTATCTCCTAACAGAAAAAAACTATAACCTCCTTCTACTGTATAGGTTTCATGTGGAATTTGAATATTCCTGTAGCTATAATATTGATGCGCATATTCAAAAGCCCAAAGCTGATAATTTCCGTTTCTACCATTTACAGTTAATCCCAAATTAAGGAAATAATCATTTCCTATTTTAGAATTGGATAATAGCCCAAAACTGATTTCTAATCCTTTCTTTTTTGGAATCATTCGTTGTGCTTGTAGATGTGGAATCGCAGTTAAAAGAAGAAAAACGGTTAAACAATATTTTTTTATCATCGTAATTTGTTTTTAGAGTTTTTAAAATTTTAAATGCATCTCATCTATTAATTGAGCATGAATTAAGTCTGAATTTTCAACTTGTAATGTTTGGTGTCGACCACCATTTTTCTCGAAGAGTTCAATAGATAAAACATAATCATCTGTCAGTGTAAATTGATCTAGTAGAAATACATTTCGTTCAATTGATTTACCTTTTATCGCCTCCAAAGATTGATAATTTCTGAGCGGTTTTAATAGTTGATGTTGAATAACTGTACGCTTAGCTAATTTTTTTTCAGCTATTTTAAAATGAATGAAATCGACATTAAATGGAACATTACTTCTGTTTTTAATTTCTAAATGAAAGTAATATTTACCATTGTGATTATAGAGACCTTTTAATATAAACTGAATACCAAATTTAGCTGTTCCGATATGTTTAATTGTGTGTTTATTATTCTTGTAAATTGTATCTAAAAGTAGTGCTGTTAACGAAGGAGATTGTTTTCCTAATTCACTAAAAAGAACTTCGTTTGCCTCTGTTTTCTTTAACTTTTTTCCCATCGTTAGAAGATTAAAACTTAAGTTTTCGGGGTATTGACTATAATAAACATTGAAGTTGTAGAAGTTTCCATCATTTGTAATGACTGAAAAATTTGTTTCTGGTTCAAAATCTTTTACAGCTGCTTTAACGCGTAAAACATTGTCCGCATCATCTGCTTTTTCTGCAATTAAATAATCACTGCCTAAATCAACATAGCGAATAGAAGATGGAAATATCAGATGAGAGGTTTTATTGTAGGTAACATTCATTAAATAAGGTTCTATTTTACCTAATGAAAGTGGTGATTGTATATTTTCTTGTGCAAAAAGAAGTTTATTCACTCCTAAAAGAAGCAGAAAAAATAGAAGGTTTTTATATTGAATTTTCATTTTTTTTTAATTTAAAGATTAATAATTTGAGTTACTTTTTAGCAACAAGTAAAACTTGCAATCCAGCTTTAAGCGTAACTTTAGGTGTTTTAATTTTCTTTGAAAAATAACCTGAAACTCCTTGCACTACACCACGACTAAGATCTGATGCTAATTGTTGTCCTGCTGATTGTGTCATCATAATACTTGCTCCAGAGTTTTGACTCATATTTGCAGCCATTTCTGTTACTACACTTATCTCTTGGGAATCTGAAATACTTAATCCTTGTTGACCATCTAAGTCATAAATATTAAGTTCAACAGGGATAATGGATTCGTTTATTTCAATGGATGAGATTTTTAGTTGTAAACGTCCATTTAGTAATTTAGCATTTGCAGTGATAAGTGTTCCTTTTGGAAAATAATGTTGTGATGTTTGAGCTGGTTCAAGTAAGCGTAATCGAACATTCGTATCTCCTTTTATAATTTGTGTTTCATGTATACAGGCTCTAATACTATTTTTAGATTGTTCAGCTTCATATAACTTACTTGGTGTTATAAACTCACGACTTTCAATTAAAAGAGAATGATTTTCAGGCTCACGAAATAACATTGATACAGGATTTTTATTGATAGATCTAACAGCTATAATATTTTGTTTTTCTTGCGCCGAAGAACCTAATCGTGATATGTCTTCTTTTACTTCTTGTTTTTTTTCAACTGGAAGTTCTTGCTTTGAAGTGGGAAGATATTTAGCCGCTAATTGATATGATTTTTCCATCAATTCCACTTGATCATTCATGGTAATAGGTTGTGGTAAATCTTTATTTGCTAATTGCGTTTTCAATTCTGAGATTTCTCTTCTTAAATCTGTTGTTTCAGTATTACTCGGCTGGTAAAATGAACCAAGCTCTGATTGTATATTTCGGTAGCTATTAAGGGTTGAATTATTCTGACTGTTTCTATCTATTTTATTACTCGTATACTCATTATTTTGCTCTTCATTTGAAGTATTCATCAAACCATTTTCATTACCCTCACTATTCAAATAATCTGAAAGTGTTGTAAGCGCCTTTTGTTTTTCTTGATTTTTAATTGTGAGCATTTCTTCTTCATACGCTTTTCCTTTATCTAAAGGCATTGCTAAATTTGTACCTTGTGGCACAGCTCCATTTAAACCATGTTCATCTATTTCAGTTGTATTTTCTGAGGAACGAAAGATTAAGTATAAACATCCCATACAAACTATCGTCATTAGACTAATGATAATCGGCTTTTTAAATTTCTCTAATCCTATACTTTTTTCTTCAGACAAATTTTCTAATGGTTCTTCTTTATTCTGAGATTCATTTCCTACAATTAATCTGACTCTTTTTTCATTATTCTCTTTCATACAAATCGTTTTTTTGGATTGAGTTTATCGTATCTGTGAAGACGCTTATTTCACTACTTTTTTGAATAGGAGTTTTTATATGTTCAATTTGAAGTTGATCATTTGAAGTATAGAGGTCATATCCTATCTTTATAAAAACACTTAGACTTAAAAGTCCATAGCTTAGTAAAAAAGTTAACAGTATTTGATGTTGTTTTTCTAAAGACAACAATTGCCACTTTTTTTCTATGTTTTCAAAGAAAGATGACAGCTTCAATTTTATATTTTTCATCATCAAATAATTTAGCGTTCTACAATCTCGATGTCTTGATTTCCCAATACTTCAAATTTTTCAATATTGAATCCTTGTGGATTATTATCCGATCGAACTGAATTAAGAAGATTACAGAATGTAATTAACTGTCGTTTTGTGATATTACTCGAACGAATTATGTACTGTTTAGCATAGGTTTTTACTGCATAAGGATAATTATTAAAATCACTAACGATGCTATCTACTTCTAGTCGTTGCTGTACATTTCCTGATATAATTCGATTATAATATCCTTTTTCAGCTAAATCATTGTAATAATTAAACGCACTTTTATCGGCGAGATAAAATGCTCTTTTCATATTACTTTCGATGGCGTTTTTATCTGGCGCAAGCGTGAAAAATAATTCATGAAATCGTCTTATATGTTCTCTAGCTTCTACAGGACGATTAAGATTAATATCTTGTGATAAAGCTACCATCAGGGATTTTCCTTGATCTAATACATATATTTTTTGACGTTGTTTTTCTGCAAAATGATAGGATTGCCAAACAGCAAATCCTACCACACTAAAACAAAAAAGAACAAACATAATCGCATAAAGCCTTATTTGTTTAAAACTATTTTCTATATTTCTTAATGTTTTGAATTCCATAGTATTTGAATTTAATCGTAGATTATTTTAGTAATTGACCGCCAATATTCCCTGCTACTGATCCAGTACCAGCACTAGCTATGTTACCCGCTTTCTCCGCTGTTTTTGTTACATTTCGCATAAAGTTTCCTGCTCCTCCAGCTTGTATGATCCAACTTGTAATTGTTGGTATAGTAAAATATCCGATGATACCTATGATCATAAAAATCATATAGACGGTATTGGAGTTATCGGGAATAAAAGTGGGATCTGAAAGCATTTGTATGTCTCTTTCTAAAATTAGTGACTGTATTCTGGCAAGCATTGAACTAAACAAATCTGAAACAGGAAGCCAGAGATAAACACTGATATATCTTCGTAACCATTGCGTTAAAGTGATTTGAAATCCATCCCATATAGAAATTGAAAAAGCGATCGGACCTAGTATTGAAAGGACAATGAGAAAAAATGTTCGTATTGTATCAATGACTAAAGCAGCTGCTTGAAAAAAAATTTCCAACAGATTACGAAACCAATCTTTAAAAGTTTTACCTATCTGATAAGTTGCTCGATCCATGTACATACCTGCCATTGCTCCTATATCAGATGGTAACCATCCTAAGCCTTCAAGCTTTTTATCATAAGCTTCATCGGAGACTAAAAAGGCTGTTTCAGGATTTCGGATAGTCGCTTCATATTCTAGTATATCTTTTTGTTCTTGTAATTTATTTAAATCAATGACTTGACCTTCTAAAATAGTATGTGTTCCTGTTACAATTGGATGTAATACTGAATTAAGTGTTCCTAATACAATTGTTGGAAAAAACATAATACAAAGCCCTAGTGCAAAAGGACGTAAAAGAGGAAACATATCAATTGGTTCTGCCTGACTTAATGCTTGCCAGACTTTTAACGCCACATAAAATAATGCGCCCAAACCTGCTAAACCTTTTGCTACTGCTGACATATCAGCTGCAAGTGGCATCATATCATCGTAAAGCGAACGAAGAAGTTCATGAAGATTATCCCATTCCATTTTTACCAATATTTTTGGTTCGAACTTCCATATAAATCAAGCACTCTTTTAGCATCATTTTTCTTCTTTGCTCTTAGGTAGCTTACAGAAATGTTTTTATTGGTATAATAGCGAACAAGGCTGTGGTATTCTTTTACTTCTTTGTAAACTCTATCAATAATATCCATACGTTCCTTATCATTTAAGGAAAGACTCGAAGCTGTGATAATCTGTTTTAATTCTTTTAGCAGTTCAGTGCTTTCATTTAGTAGTGAAGCATAACCGTTACCAATTGTAACCAATTCCTGTGGTTTGAAATTGGGATCGTTGACCATTTTCCCGAAGTTCTGAACATATATTTCAGATACGTCTCCTATTAATAAAACAGTTTGCTGTACTTTACGAGCATCTTTCACAAGATGATTAATTGCTCTTAATTTATCGTAATATTCTTTCCCTTGTTCATACACTTTCTTTACTTCGTTGAAATTTTTCACGACATTACTTACCGTAGAAGATGTTTGCACAATTTCATTCGCTGAATTAAGAATACCTGAGGCTAGATTTGTTGGATCTGTTACAACAAATTGAGCTTTTACTGCATGTGTTACAGATAAAATAAACAGTAAACACATTACAATTCCTTTTTTAGATAGATTCATTGTTATATTTTTTTAGATTAATAATTATTTTATTGATTGGATTTATCTCGCCTTTGCATAGCGATATGTTTGATGGCTATTTCGACATCGTTGTCTCGTTCTTCGGCAAGTTGTAGTACTTCCATTTTCTCGGTTTCTTCAGTGGTATAGGCGAGGTACTCCTCTAAACTTACCTCTGTAGCATATACAGCAGAATGAGTTCCACCAAGTCCTATCCAAACTTCTTTATACAAGCGGTTGGGATCATTGTTCATATTGATAGATAGTATTTGTGCTTTTTCTTTGTCTGTCAATCCCAACATTGCCTGTATTTCATCAAACTTATTCATGTACTTGCGCTGATCCAGTAAGATTTTGCAATCTGAATTGTTGATAATACTTTCTTTTACAATGGGTGATTGAATGATGTCGTCAACTTCTTGCGTAACAACAATAGCTTCTCCAAAGAATTTACGAACTGTTTTAAACAAATATTTTATGTATTCTGCCATTCCTTCTTTGGCTATCGCTTTCCAAGCTTCTTCAATTAAAATAAGTTTTCGAACCCCTTTAAGTCTTCTCATTTTATTGATAAACACTTCCATGATAATAATGGTCACAATAGGAAAAAGAATTTTATGATCCTTGATTGCATCAATTTCAAAAACGATAAATCGTTTTGAAAGTAGATCTAATTCTTTGTCGGAATTTAGTAAGTAATCGTATTCACCTCCTTTATAATAAGGCTCTAATACATTAAGAAAATTAGCTAAATCAAAATCCTTTTCTCGAACCTTTTTTTCTTCTAATATCTTTCTGAAATCTCCTTTTACATACTCATAAAAACCATTAAAAGATGGAAATATGTTTTCTTTTTTGATTTGTTCAATATAGCCACTAACAGCATTCGAAAGGGCTACTTCTTCTGCTCGTGTTGGCGGTTCATCATCACGTTTCCATAATGTTAAGATGAGCGTTTTAATACTCTCTCTTTTTTCAATATCAAATACACCATCATCGGTATAAAAAGGATTAAAAGAAATGGGGTTATCTTCAGTATAGGTAAAGTAAACACCATCTTCTCCTTTTGTATTTCCTTTTATAAGCTCACATAATCCTTGATACGAATTTCCTGTGTCAACAAGTAAAACGTGTGCACCTTGCTCGTAATATTGACGAACCATGTGATTGGTAAAAAAAGATTTTCCAGAACCTGAAGGACCTAATATGAATTTATTACGATTGGTAATAATTCCTTTTTTCATTGGTAAATCTGAAATATCCAAATGAATTGGTTTTCCTGTTAATCGATCAACCATTTTAATTCCAAATGGAGAAGGTGAATTGTGGTAATTAGTTTCTTCTGTAAACAAACATAAAGCGGGTTCTATAAATGTGTAAAAACTTTCTTCACTTGGAAAATCTCCTGCATTACCAGGCATTGCAGCCCAATACAAAGTGGCTACATCAGTGGTATTATGTCTAGGTTTACATTCCATTAGTGCTAAAGCGCTACCACAATCATTTTTTAATTGTTTGAGCTCATTTGGTTCTTCTGACCATGCCATTACATTAAAATGTGCTCGAATTGAGGAAAGTCCAAAACTGTGCGCTTCATTGAGATAATTTTCAATCCATTCTTTATTAATTTGATTAGCTCGACTATATCTTGCTAAAGAATGCATGTTTCGTGCAGACTTTTCGAATTTTTGTAGATTTTCTTCGCTATTGTCTAAAAACAAATATTGATTGTAAATGTGATTACAGTTAAGAAGTAATCCTACTGGAGAGGCAAAAGATAAACGGCAATCACTTCTGTCAGTTGATAACTTTTCGTAACGTACATCTGCTGAAACGCAGCTTGGTAAATCATCAGTATCTGATAAGGTATGTAAGCTTAATCGTTTGTTTCCTATTCGAACTTCTTCTGCTGCTAATGCAATATCTTGCATAGAAGTTGCTTTTTCTTTTGAAAGAGTTAAATACTGTTCAATTAAACCTTGTTTTTCATTTGTTCCAATAATCTCCTCTTCATCTAATCTTCTTAAATGAACAAGAGCACTATCATTTACAATTCGCTCAAATTGAGCAACAGCTTCCATAAAATGATGAATCACTTCTTTGTCTCGGATTTCTTTTGGGATCAAAACACCTTTACAAAGTGAACTAAAGTTACTTTGCATTCGCATTCTGTCTTTTGTGGTTTTAGTTAGAAATAAATAACAATAGTGATTTAAAAAAGGACGTTCATTAAAATGACGTTGAAAGGATTTTGATAAGATACTCTGGTTTTCTTCTGTTAAATTAGATTCATAGTTTTCTTTGATGTACCAATCTTGTTTATGAACAATTGTAAAATCGGGTAATGTTTTAATTGCTTTATGCCAAGCAGAATGAATAGCTTCATAGTCTACTGAAGCAACAGTAAAAAGTTCGGGCAAACGCACTTCAAAACAGGCTGTAATATCAGCATCTTTGGAAATGATACAATTGTTTTCGACAGCTAAAAGTGGAAATTTATTTTCAAGTGTGGTAATTCGTGATTTATTTTTCATCGTTTCCCATTTTTTGAATTAAACTTCACATAACGTTTGATAGCTTTTCGACAAATAATAAACTGAGGATGCTTTTTTTGAGCTCCTAATTTCATAAGTCCAAATTCTCCGTATTTCTTATTTAGGCTGAATGTCAACCATGTAATGATTAAACTGAGTGTGATTCCTACAATTAAACAGATGTAAGAATTTACATTTGCCATGTATAGAATCATAACAAGTAATAATACAGCGAGCATTCCCCCTGCAAAAATGAACAGGTACTGTGCTTTTAATCCTTTAAATTCTACGGTTCTTCCAATTCCTTTGTTTATGTTGTAGGTTTTCATAATCAAGATTTAAAGGAAGAATGAACGCAGAATAGTTGCGGCAACGATTAAGAAAATACAGGCTCCAAACCATGAAGCCGCTGTTTTACTTGTGTCAGGATCACCAGAACTAAATTTATTATATACTTTAACTCCTCCAATAAGTCCAACCACAGCGCCAATGGCATAAATTAGTTTTGTAGCAGGATCAAAGTAGGAAGTAACCATTTGGGTGGCTTCATTTATTCCAGCTGCTCCATTTCCTTGAGCAAAGACTGAAATTCCCAAGAGTAAAATAATTCCTGAGAGTAAAAACTTACTTTTTTGTTTTTCCATAATTGAAATTCTTTGTTTTTATTTTCACACGATGTGAACTTTCGAAAACAAAGATGTTATCAATATGGAAGTAGGGTTAAAGAATGGAACTTGATGGAAGTGTTTTACTTTGAGTAGTATAGTAAATGTTAAATTTAGTATATTAGCCTTACTTTATTGAAATATATAAAAGAATAATGACTGAAAAGAAAACAATACAAGAACAACATACTGCTGGACCACAAGCTATAGGATTTGATTATCAGTTTTATTACTTTATGCTTTTAGCACTTGATCTAAAATTTGGTCAAAAAATTGGGTTTGAAGTTAAAGATGATGTACATATTGATAAGGAAGATGGGACAACAATCTTATATCAGGCAAAACATACAATTACAAAAAATTCAAAAGGTAATCCACAAAATTTAACTGAATTGGATACAGACTTATGGAAAACATTAAGTAATTGGGTTGATTTTATTAAAGCAGATAAAAATACTGATTTTCTTAAAAAACACACATTCATTTTAGTAACAAATAAAAGTGAAAACAATAATGAATTTATAAGTACGCTTAATACCTTTAAATTAGATAATAATTTTGACAATATTAAGTTAAAAATAGATGAATTGAGAATTAAAACTCAAGACAAAACACTTAAGAAATACTTCAAAAATATTTCCAAATTAAGCAAAACTAAACTTAATATATTTTTAAATAAACTAACGATAGAAGCAGGTGAAGATGAAATTGTAAGTAAGATTAAGAAAAGGATACATGAAAAATACCATCAAGAAAATTTAGTTGAACCTATCTTTGAAAAATTTTCAACAGAATTAAATTTATCAAAGTACTTAGATATAAAAGCTGGTGAAAAATTTGAAATATCTGGAGATGAATTTGGAAAACGTTTTGGAAAATGCTTTAAGATTGCTACTGAAATTCGTCCATTGCCTAAAAGAGAATTTCCTATTTTATTACCTGATAATTTAGAAAGTCAGATTTTTATAAAGCAATTATTGGACATTGGTGAAGTACAAATAGGTTCAAATGATATTAGAAATTATACTACTCAAATGCTTAGATTCTTAAATCATTTCACTTATTGGTCAGAGGAAGAAAATTTCATTTTACTTACAGATATAGAAGAATTCAAAAGTAACAGTATTCAAATATGGGTAAATGAATTTAAAGCAAAATACAGACAAATTGAACGTCAGATAAATAACGGTTCTACTATTGAAGATTTAGAAGATGATATTAAAAACTTAGGTGTTGATTTAGTTGATTATATTAGAAAGCAAAACTTGTCTATACCTGGATTTTCAGATTTAGGAATCGAATTTAGCAATGGGCATTATTACGCATTATCAGACAAACTTGAAATAGGATGGCACTTTGATTGGGGGAATAAATACAAAAAGAAATGAAAGAAATCTATTATGTATACAACAATGAGGCGATAGCAAGTTGTATTTTCTTATCTATATTGAATAAAATTAATAAATTAGACATTGCTCGTTCCTGTTTAGTTCTGCCATTTCTATTAGATGATAGAACGGTTAATTATTTATCAAAAAAACAAAATGTAGAATTAGTATTAGAGGAAATAGTAAAAGAACAATCAAGATTATTTACGTCATTCAACAAGAGATACTTATCACTACTACCAGTTACAATTAATTCTTTAACAATATTAAATACTAGTAATCAAATAAGTATAGGAAATGAAATTACAACAAATGCTGTATTAGATATTGAGGAAAATTTAGGCGACAGATTCAATAAAATAGAGGAAGTTATTCCAAAATTTTTATCAATAATACAAAAGTATTCTACTATTCAACTTTATAAAATCCTAAAAGTACAATTATGAAATTCATACTTCACGAAATAAAACTTTGGTTTAAGGATGAAAATACTAAACCTGAAAATTATCAATTTTTACCTAATAAGATAAATGTGATAACTGGTGATTCTACAACAGGAAAAACAAGTATTTGGAATATTATTGATTATTGTCTTTTATCTGGAAAGGTAACAGTTCCAACAGAAATAATAGAAAAAGTTTTATGGTTTGGAATAAGATTTACTATAAATGATAAAGTTATTTCTATAGTAAGAAAAACTCCAAGCAATGGCTCTGTTTCTGCGGATGTTTTCTTCACTCTAGGTTCTTTCCCTGATAAACCTGCAAATAATAAAGAAATATCAGAAATAAAGGCAATCCTAGATGAAGAATTTGGAATTAGTGATAATTTAAGATTTCCATTTGGAAAAGGATTAGGCAAAACAACTTTCAATATTTCATATAGACACTTTCTACTTTTTAATTCATTAACTCAAACCATTATTGATGCACCAGAAACGTATTTTGATACCACATTTTATGGTAAAGAAGAATATGATAAAGCTTTAAAACATATTTTTGATTTGGTTATAGGTGTAAATGATATGGAGAATATTAAAGCTATTGAACGTTTACAAGAAATTGAAAATGATTTAAAGAAAATTCAAAGTCAAGAAAATGGTAATCAAAATAAAATCAAAAATTTTAGAAAAGAAATATTTAACCTTATTGATAAGTGCAAAACTTATAATTTTATTGAATACTCTGATTCTTTTGATAACGTAGATGATGCAATATTAACTATTAATGAAATTATTGGTAACACAAAGAAGGTTGCAGAAAATTCAAACTTGTTTTTAGAAATGAATAATTTAATCCAAAATAAGAATGAATTACAAGCGCAATTTAATGCTATAAATCAATATCAAAGAGAGTATGATTTATATAAAAAGAATTTGAATAAATCTGCTGACAGTCTAAAACCTATAGAATTTTTAAGTCAAAAATTATCAGACCAATTAGTTGATTCATATGAAACAAGATTATTTGTAGAGTCTTTGGAATCTTCTTTAAGAAATATTAAATCAAATCTTTCTAAGAAAATTGCTGAACCTTTAAAAGTTACAGGTGATGTAAAACAATTAAAGGAAAAAATTCAGGAAATTAATAAACAGATAAATCAATTGAACGAGATTAATAACAATTATCAATCAGAAGGAAAAAAGTTTATTGTACTTGGGGAAATCAAACATGCTTATGAACAAATTTTAAAAAAGGAAGTAATTAAGCCTATTGATACAGTCAAATTAAATAGTTTGAATGAAGAGAAAGAAAGATTATTAAAAGTCCCAAAAGAAATATCACAAATAAAATTCTCAATGAAAACACTATTAAACCAAAGTATTCAAAGAAATTTTAACCAATTAAGGTCTTTAGCTAAATACAATAATAGTCGAGTAGAATTTAATAGTGAAAATTGGACTTTAGAGTTAATTCCTGATGGAGAATTGTTTCCATTAAATAATATTGGAAGTGCATCAAACTATATGTTTATGCATCTATGTCTTTATTTAGGTTTACACGAACATGTATTAAATATTGAACAGGACCATATACCAGAGTTTTTATTTATTGATCAACCAAGTACACCATATTACGAAGGGAAAAATGACGATAAAGAAAAATTACTTGATGCTTTTAAATTATTAGATTCTTTTGTTACTTATATTAATGTTGAAAAGAAAAAGAATTTTCAAATTATTATGGTAGAACATGCATCTAAAGAATATTGGATGGATAATAATTTATCAAATTTTAATACTGTAGACGAATTTATTAATGGAAAGGGATTAATTCCAAATGAAATTTATAATAACTAATTATGAATAATATAAAATTAGGAGAAATTAATAAATTTATAGTTCACTCTATTGGAAATAAGAATAATGGGGATGGTGTGCGTTTCTCGGACCTTTTAACTGATTTTGATAAAATTGATGGACATATAAAAAAACTTATAAATAACAGTTTTAAATTTGATGAATTATATGGATTTTTCTTTAATCCAAACCTAGAACTTAATCCTGTTTATCAATTTGTTAACTCTATTTTTGAAAATAATGAATCATTTATTGAACAGTCTAAAAACCTGGGTAGATATTTATATGATAAAAGTACTCACCCAAAAATAAAAAGTGGAGAATTATGTATAATTTATTTGAGTGATTGCATTATTGACGATGAAATAATAGATTGTATTGGGATTTTTAAATCGGAAAATAAAGATACTATTCTTAAAGTGAAGAATAAAGAGAATGGTTTTGAATTAATTGATGAAATAGGAATAAATACAAATAAATTAGATAAAGGATGTCTAATTTTTAATACAAGAAAAGAAAGAGGTTTTTTAGTTTCCTTCGTTGATAATACTAATAAGAATTTAGAAGCTCAATATTGGAAAGATGATTTTTTAAGTATTCGTCCAAGCGCTGACGAATATCATTTTACTAAAAACTTCCTTTCAATAACAAAAGATTTTGTTACAAAACAACTTTCTGAAGAATTTGAAGTTAGTAAAGCAGAAAAAATAGATTTGTTAAATCGTTCAGTTGAATATTTTAAAACACATGATAAATTCGAAAAAGAAAGTTTTGAAGAAGAAGTATTTCATAATCTAGAAATGATTGAATCATTCAGAAATTATGATGAGCAATATCGTGGAAATAAAAATGTAGAAATATCTGATAATTTTCAAATATCTCCTCAAGCAGTGAAAAAACAATCTCGTATTTTTAAAAGTGTTTTAAAACTTGACAAAAATTTTGATATCTATATTCATGGAAATAAGGATCTAATCGAAAAAGGTATTGAAAATGATGGAAGAAAATATTATAAAATCTATTACGAAGAAGAAAAGTAGAAATATGTCAGGCATTAAACATCCAGTGTTTCAATTACATATATTAGAAGAAATATGTAAAACTATCGCAGATACCTCAGATGGTTTAACTGGTACAGAGATTGGACAGATATTATTGAACTCTAAAATTCCAGATATTGACTCGCAAAATACAAAATGGAGAAGACTTTATTCTGCATTTGCTGAGTGGCAAAATAATTATCAATGCTCAAATCATATATTAACATTTATTAGAGATGCATTACAACCAGTGAGATATATTGGAAGAGAGGAAATTTTTCATAATCGTAGATTAGAAGTTAATAAGCGATTAGCATTTATTGGAACTGAACTCACGGAGCAAGGAAAATTTAGATTAGTTAAAAAAGCTACAACAATAGCAGAAGCTGAACAACGAGCAGACCGTTTAAGGAATAAACTTGAAAACCGAAATATCCATTTTGCAATATTTAAATATTGTAAAGCAGAATTGTTAGTAGAAAATTATTTTCATTTAGTTTTTGAGGCTACAAAAAGTATAGCGGATAGATTGCGAGAGATGACAGGACTTTATATAGATGGTAATGCTCTAGTAGAAACTTGTTTTTCTAAAAGTAATCCATTAGTTAAAATAAACCATCTAAAAACAGATACAGATAGAAGTGAGCATTTAGGATTATGTAATTTAATTAAAGGTATTTTTGGATTGATTAGAAATCCCACCGCACACGAACCTAAAATTAAATTTGTTATTACAGAAAATGAAGCTCTTGATATCTTAAATACAATATCTTTTATTCACAAACGTTTGGACAAAATAATTGAAAATTAGCAAGCTTTTTAATAAAACCTTTAATATCAAAATATTAATGAATAATATCTTTAAGATAACTTTAAAATAACAATGACAAGAGAAGAAGGAATAAAACAAGTATTTAGTGGTGGTGGTCACGTAGTGATTTTAGGAGCGGGAGCAAGTATTGCTTCTACTATAAGAAATCAAGAACTAAATGGCAAAAAGTTACCCTCAATGGATAATTTTTCAGAAGTTTTAGGATTAGAAGATTTAATTAAATTTATTCCAATAGATCTTTGGGATAACAACTTTGAAAAGTTATATGGAAACCTTCATAGAGAATTGCCTAACTCTAATATTCTATTTGAAATAGAAAGTCGTATTCAATCATATTTTGGAGATATGAAACTACCTAAAGAGCCAACTATATACGATTATATGGTTTTGTCATTGCGTAGTAAAGATTTAATAGCAACATTTAACTGGGATCCTTTTTTATATCAAGCTTGGATAAGGAACAAAGAATTTACAAAAGATTTACCAAAACTTAGTTTTCTCCATGGTAACGTTGCTATTGGCTATAGTAAAGAAGATAAAAGATGTGGTCCAATAGGTTATCAAATGCGTGAAGACAGTGGTGTCTTTGAACCAACTAAATTATTATATCCTGTTGAGCAAAAAAATTATATTGACGATGAATTCATAAATATTGAGTGGGAGCGCATCAAATATTGTCTAAGTAAAGAAAGTGGTACTGTGAGAGCAACCATCTTTGGTTATGGTGCACCTATATCAGATATAGAAGCAGTTTCTTTATTAAATGATGCTTGGGGAACTCCTGATCAGAGAGCGATGGAACAATTTGAAATAATAGATATTACACCTGAAGATATTTTAAAAGATAGATGGAATGGATTTATACATACCCATCATTATGATATAATTGATAATTATTTTGAATCTTCATTAGCATTAAATCCAAGAAGAACAAGTGAAAGCTATTTTAGCCATTATCAACCTTTAACACCAAGTGAAACTTTCAGAAAAAATAATCCTGTACCACATAACTTTAGTACATTACAAGAATTATGGGATTGGCATAAACCGTTAATTGAAAATGAACAGTATGCAGATCAAAACAATGATAAAATATAGAGTAGTTAAATAAACTCCCTAATATCAAAATCGTCAAGATTTTTCTTTAAAATAGAAGAATTGGAATCAGTTTCAGATGAAATACGACTATCCAATAATTTTGAAATTGTAGTAGAAGCATTTTCTATAGAATCTTCCAACAGATTGAATAATTCGGTTCCTTGTAGTTTTTGAACAATAGCAACTGTTATTTCTTTTTTAGACGTTTCAACCCCATTTGTTTCTAAAAAGCTTTCCATTTGACTAAGTTCTTCGAAGGTAACCCCTTGAGCAAAACCATAATTATCATTGTTTATTCCGTGTCTTTTCCATTCTTCTTCCTCCTCTTCAAAATCAGGTACGTAACTGAAAGTATCATCCAATTCTTCATTAGAGTTTTGATGATGAATAACTTCATTCTCATCAAATTCTATGTCTAAATTATCGGGATTAATCTCTAATTCCTGAGTTTTACTTTCATTGGTAATCTTTGGAACTAAAAGGTAGTGTGTTTGTTTTGGCTTCCCCATTATATTAGGTAAATTGGGAATATTATTTTCTTTTTTTGCTGTTTGATTTCTATTTATTAGTAGCTTATCATACACAAGCAAACCAATGATAATCAATAGGCATAAAACTATTAGTGTTTCCATCTTTTATAATATTGGTTTATGTTTATCATTGTAATTCTTAATAATCTGGTCACTAAATTCATTGAAATGATGTATTAATAAATTATCTAAATAGTTATAAATCGATATTTTATCTTCACCGATTACTTGAATTATTCTTGTTAGCTTTTCATGAAAAGCAGGTCTTATGTAAACAGTTTTTCCATCGCGAGCATGAGTATCAGTTTTTTTGAAAAATGTCTTTTCATAATCAATTTCAGTATTTTTTCTTGAGCTATTTTTACTTTTTACAAACGTTTTTACGGGTTGTTTTTCAATAGTTTTTTTCTCTAGTTCTTCAGAAACTTCTGTTGTTGATTCTTGAGGTAATTCTAAACCATCTTTTTTTACTCCATCAACCATAATATTCATTATCAATTCTTCATTGATTTCAGGAGTTATTTTTTTCTTACTTTCTTTTTCCATTAACTTACAGTTCTATAATTTCTAAAAATTCTTTTAAGAAAAGGTCTAATCTACAATTCTTCATCAAACGAATATCAGGAGGAAGTAAAGTAGATCGAAAAACAACCTTACTATGATCTTCACTTTCTTTACGAAATCCAGCACTGTTTTTAATTGAATTTTTCATCAAGTTTAACCCTAATTGTTCAATTATACCATTATATACATCATATAAATAAGTACTTTCTCTACCATCAACTTGATTCCAAAATAGATTAACTGTTTTTATAGATGTTTCTCCTTTTTTCATAATTACATCTTTTAAGATTTGAGAGAAAATAAGTGTACTTTCCATTATCAAACGATCAGCTGTAATAGGCGTAAAAATGTGGTGCATCCCTGCTAATGCTTTCAATATTCCTGGAGTATTCACCGTACCAGGTAAATCAAAGAATATGACATCGATTGGGACTGATGAATTATCAATGTATTTTTGAGCTGCTTCTAGTACATTTTCTGATTTATGTTGTATTATGTCATAAGCTTTCTTATTAATCGTTGTAAATTGGTGATAGGCAAGCTTTTTTAAAGCTTCATTTTTCATGACCATTTTAAAATCACGTTCTCTCATTTTTGTAAGACTATGCTGAGGAAAATCTGTATCAAATATTACTATATTATAACCTAAACGATAATGAAGTTCACTAGCAATAAGTGTTGTAAATGTACTTTTTCCTATACCTCCTTTTTGAGAAGAAAAGGCTATAAAAATTGTTTCGTGTTTTGCTTTCATATATAATTACTTTAATAGTTACTTATCTAGTTGAGCATGTACATACTTTAATCAATAATTGGATATTTATGTCTGTTTGTACATACATCATTAAAAATGTACTTAAGTACTTTTGTAGAAGGTTATCACTTTATGTATGTACTGATATGTCAAGCTAACTACCTCATCATCTATAGCAATATTTATTTTTATAAATAACTAATTACTTACGAACCTATCTAAAAAGGTAATTACGTAGTGACATAGATACCTATTTACTTCTCTACATCTTTTTGTATGTACAAATAAAATGAATGATTTTATGGACTTTCAATTTCTGGTAGGACTTGGCATTTAAAGGCAGAATTTGTCCAGTTGTTTTATGGTAAAACTGTTACAAACAACCTTTTACTTTGTTAAATAATAACTATTAACAGATAATACAGCATCTATTAAACTACTTAAAGAAGAGGTATAAATAGTCTTTATGTAAAAATGTATTCATCAGAATACTGCAAGTTGTGTTTTGAGGCACTAAAAACAAAGTTAGTGCCTCAAAACAACTTGCCCTGCGGGACTAAGAAAATCTTCCAAAGTCAGATTTTGTATAAATTAAAAATGGATATATGAAGAAAGAGAAGAAAACTAATGAGAATAAAAACAAAGGTGGACGAATTCCTAAAGTAAACCCTAGAATTCATCGCCATGTTTTTCGATTAAATGAAGAGGAAAATGCTAAACTATTATCTCTTTTTGAAGAATCTGGAATGTCTAATAAAGCAGCATTTATCATTTCTGTTGTATTTAATAAAGAGGTTAAAACAATTAAAATGGATAAAGGAACAATTGATTTCTATATGCGATTAACAACTTTTCACGGTCAATTTCGTGCTATTGGAATTAATTATAATCAAGTTGTGAAGATATTATACACTCATTTTACTGAAAAAAAAGCAGCCTCTTTTCTGTATAAATTAGAAAAACAAACAAAAGAAATGGCATCACTATGTCAGAAAGTTATTCAAATAACGGAAGAATTCGATGAGAAATATTTAAAAAAGTAATTTTAAAATGATTGCTAAAATTGGAAGAAGTAATAATTTGTATGGTGCTTTAGCCTACAATACTTTGAAAGTTGAAAAAGGAAATGGACAAATTTTGTTTACAAATAAGATGATTGAGACTTTTAATGGAAAATATACTATTAATCAATTAGCACAATCCTTTTCACCTTATCTAATAGCCAATCGCAAGACTGAAAAACATACTTTACATATTTCGCTTAATCCAAATCCAAAAAATAAGGTAAGTGATAAACAGTTTAAAGAAATTGCAGAGCATTACATGCAACAAATGGGGTACGGAGAACAACCTTTTGTTGTATTTAAGCATAATGATATAAATAGGACACATATTCATATTGTATCGGTTTGTGTTGATGAACAAGGAAAGAAAATTTCTGATAAATTTGAGAAAAAACGTTCCATGAAAATATGCAGAGAAATGGAACAAAAATTTGGATTAATCCCTGCTACAGAGAAAGATTTTAAAATAAATAATAATTTTTTCAAGCCAGTAAATTATTCTGCTGGTGATCTAAAAAGTCAGATTGCCTCAGTGGTACGTTATCTGCCTAATTATTATAAATACCAAACTTTTGGTGAGTACAATGCTTTACTTTCATTATTTAATATTACAGCTGAAAAAGTAGAAGGTGAAATAAATGGAAAGATTCAAAAAGGGCTATTATACTTCCCTATCAATGAAGATAAAGAAAAAATAGGATTACCATTCAAAGCCTCATTATTTGGTAAAAATGCTGGACTAATAGCTCTAGAAACACATTTTAAAAAGAATAAAAACGAATTAAAAAATCATCCAAGTAAACTAACATTAAAGTCAACTATTTCAAATGCTTTTAAATCCAAAGCGAATGAACAAAATTTTAAAGAGTTGTTAGCGAAGCAGAATATTAATGTTATCGTTCGTAAAAATAGTGAGAATCGTATTTATGGAATAACATTCATTGATCATAATTCAAGAATAGTTTACAATGGCTCACAATTGGGTAAAGAGTTTTCAGCAAATACCTTTAATGACTATTGGAAAAATAATACACCAGCAATTAATGTTAGTGATCAACATCAACAATCGGTCAATCTTAATTCTAATGATGCTAATTTGCTTAGCGAAGAACAACATCATTTATTTGATTTTTTAGATAACATTCAAAAACAAGAAGCTTCAGCTGATATTTTTATTGGATTACTTCCTAAAGCACAAAATGAACAGCAAACAGAATTAGATTCTGCTATTAAACCAAATAAAAAACGCAAAAGAAGAAAAAATCAATAATTTTATTTGTTGTCAAATCATTCCAATTACAACCACTTTATTCCAAATTTTATCATCAAGCTATTGAGTATATAAGTTTAACTCAACTTAATATTAAATATTCTACAAATGCAAGGAGAAGATGACTTAAGAGGTTTAGCTAAAATAATGGGATTTATGAGAGCAGTAAGCATTATACTAGTTCTTATGCACTTTTACTGGTTCTGCTACTCATTCTTTTTAGAGAATGGTTTAACTCTTGAAATCATCAATAAAATATTGATTAATTTCGATCGAACAGCAGGATTATTTTCTAATGTTATTTTTACTAAAATTTTTGCCGTTTTATTACTTGCTTTAAGTTGTTTAGGAACAAAAGGTGTTAAAAATGAAAAAATTACTTGGTCTAAAATATATTGCCTTTTATTTATAGGTATTGTCTTATTTTTCTTCAATTTTCCATTATTAAATTTCAATAAAAAAATAGCTACAATTTCATATTTTATCACAATGTGTTTAGGTTATATCGCTATTATGGTTGCTGGAGTTTGGATGAGTCGATTACTCAAGAATAATTTAATGAATGATGTTTTTAATAGTGAAAACGAAAGTTTTATGCAGGAAACAAAATTAATGGAAAATGAATATTCTGTTAATCTCCCAACAAAATTCTATTACAAACAAAAATGGAACAAAGGGTGGATTAATATTGTTAATCCATTTAGAGCAACTATTGTTTTAGGAACGCCTGGTTCTGGAAAATCATATGCTGTTATTAATAACTATATTAAACAACATATAGAAAAAGGATTTTCAATGTACATCTACGACTTTAAGTTTGATGATCTTTCTACTATAGCATACAATCATTTATTAAAACATCAAGATAAATATGAAGTACAACCAAAATTTTATATCATCAATTTTGATGATCCAAGTAAAAGTCATCGATGTAATCCACTGAATCCTGATTTTATGACTGATATCTCAGATGCTTATGAAGCAGCATATACTATTATGCTAAACCTTAATAGAAGCTGGATACAAAAACAAGGGGATTTCTTTGTAGAAAGTCCGATTATTTTATTAGCAGCTATTATTTGGTATCTTAAAATTTATGAAAATGGTAAATACTGTACATTTCCACACGCAATTGAGCTATTAAATAAAAAATATTCAGATCTTTTTACTATTCTAACATCTTATCCTGATTTAGAAAATTATCTTTCTCCTTTTATGGATGCTTGGCAAGGTGGTGCACAAGATCAATTACAAGGTCAAATTGCTTCGGCTAAAATTCCTTTATCACGAATGATTTCTCCTCAGTTATATTGGGTAATGACAGGAAATGATTTTTCACTTGATATAAATAATCCCAAAGAACCTAAAATACTTTGTGTGGGAAATAATCCCGATCGTCAGAATATTTATTCTGCAGCTTTAGGTTTATATAATTCAAGAATTGTAAAACTCATTAACAAGAAAGGACAATTAAAAAGTTCTGTTATTATAGATGAGCTACCTACAATTTACTTTAGAGGATTAGACAATCTTATAGCAACAGCAAGGAGCAATAAAGTGGCAGTTTGCTTAGGCTTTCAAGATTTTTCTCAGTTAATACGTGATTATGGAGACAAGGAAGCAAAAGTGATACAAAATACTGTAGGAAATATTTTTAGTGGTCAAGTAGTTGGTGAAACAGCTAAAAGTTTATCAGAACGGTTTGGAAAAGTATTACAAAAACGTCAGAGCATGACGATTAATAGAAATGATAAATCCACTTCTATTTCTACTCAGTTAGATAGTCTTATTCCGGCTTCTAAAATATCTACGCTTACGCAGGGTATGTTTGTAGGTGCAGTTTCGGATAACTTTGATGAGCGTATTGAACAAAAAATATTTCATGCTGAAATTGTAGTTGATAATAATAAAGTTGCTTCTGAAACTAAAAACTATCAGAAAATTCCACAAATTCTAACATTTAATAATGAAAACGGAATGGATCAAATGAAGTTACAAATTGAGGCAAATTATACACAGGTAAAACTAGATATTTTAGGTATTATTAAATCTGAACTTGAACGTATTGAAAATGATTTACAAAATTTAGACTAAATTCATTTGATTTTTTTGATAGGGAAATTATTGTTTTCTTGTTTTAGTATGTTCATTTTTAACAATTTTATTCATAAAATAAATGGAATAGTATAAATTTACACGTAGCTAATTAAGGGAAGACATGCCTTGTATTAATTTATACAAATGTTAAAATATATCTTATACTATTTTACATAGGTAATGAAATGTACAAATTTTAATCATTATTGCTAAGAGTTTTTTTTCAAATAGAGTATATTTTTAGTTATATATAAATTCTAAGTACATTATATTTGAATTAATCGCTCGAACTAATAAAAATCTACAAGGGTAAGAGAATTAAATAGAGGATTACCTCGAAATACAATAAAATTGCTCGAATGGTTAAAATACTCATGAAAATAAAAAAAATGACAACAAATGATATTACGAAAGAATTTGTTATAAAAAGCAAAACTACTTTTTACAAAATAATTAAATTATAAAACTATGAACTATTACGAAAAATCAATTATTGATATAATTAAAAAGTACTATCCAATTGAATTAAAAATTGAATATGGTAAAATGAAAGGGATTTTTTTACTAAAGATAAATAAGATCAGTTCTTAATTTATTCAAACGTTAATAATTTAAATAATCAATATGTTATTTTTTTATTTAAATCTGATAATTTAAAAGATCTTAATAAATTTATTGAAGACTTTAATGAAAGAGATATTGCTTTTCAAATTAATGATTTGAAAACCTTAGAAATAATTTTGAATGCTAATGATAGTATAGACTATTAAAAAATAATCTCAAAAACGGATATCATGAAAACTCAAGTTGGAATACCTTTAACGGAAAAATAAATTAAATATATTCAGTCAAAATAAAGACTTCTAAAATTGGATAAACAATTCCAAAAAAAAATTTTGTAATCATTTAATAATTATTTACTTTAGTAAAACACAATAATGTGTTAAACAAAAAAAACAATAATTTATTATGAAAAATTTACAATCTATTAATGAGTTTACAGAAGAGTTAACAGATGTAGAGATTCTTACTTTACAAGGAGGTTTTGGAACTAGTCAGAATGAACAATTTGCTACAGATTGGGAAGGAGGATCTGGTGATACAGAAAATTGGGTTTACTCAGATGATGGAAAACCTTTATCAGGAACAGTAACAGGAGATGGAGGAACTAGAGAAATTTGGCCGTAAATAAAAAAGTGAAACCTGTATTTATAATACAGGTTTTTTTTGATTATGATATTAATATCTTCAAATATAACCGACTATACCACTAACTTAGTAATAGAGTGGCTAAATTTTTATAATAAAAAATTTTTAAGAATTAATGAGGAGGATAGCTCATTTTTTAGCATTAAAGATGATAATATTTTTATAGAGATTGATGATAAAAAAATAAATTTAAATGACATAAATTCTTACTGGTATAGAAGAGGAACTATAAAAATAAATTTAAATAAAGGTAAAATCTTTGATGAATATTTTTTAGAACAAGAAAGAGTTTTTACAGATTATATAAATCATTTTTTATTAACTAAAGAGAAAAAACTTAATAATATACGTGATAATGAAATTAATAAATTAAAAGTTTTGAAACATGCAGAAAGCATTGGTATTAAGACCCCAAAAACTTACATAATTAATAATAAAAATGATCTAAGTAAAATTATTAATATCCATAAAAAAATTATTACTAAGAATATTTCAGGATCAGGAATGTTTAATATAAATGGAAAAATAAATGTTGTTTACACAAAGGAGTTATCTTTTCAAGATTTATTTTTAATTCCAAATGTATTTTATCCCTCATTATTTCAGGAAAAGATTGAAAAGAAGTATGAAATAAGAACATTTTATATTAAAGAACGATTCTATTCAATAGCTATCCTATCTCAAGGATCTGATCAAACATCTGTTGATTATCGAAAATATAATATCGATAATCCTAATAGAACGATACCATATATTCTAAATGAAAATCTTCAAGAAAAAATAAAACAGTTAATGATAATATTAAATTTAGATTCGGGTTCAATAGATTTTATTGTTGATAAAGAAGATAATTTATACTTTCTAGAAGTAAATCCTGTAGGACAGTTTAGTAATGTTTCTATTATAGGAAATTATTATTTAGAAGAATTAATAGCAAAAGAGTTATAAAATGAATGATAAGAATTCACTACAAAAGGACATAGAAAAATTTAAAGAAAATTATCCATTGGCATTACAATTTTTAGAAGAATTAGATGAAAAAAGAAATTTGAATATCAATAAATCTATTTATTCAAATAGGATCAATGGAAAACTCAAAATAATTACTCCATTTAAAAAAATAACTTTATTAGTATAACAATGATATATTTCAAAATTTTTTCAAATATATTCTTTGCTAAAGGATTTAAAAGGTCATTATTAATGGATAATCATACTAATAAAAGTAGAATTATTCCTAACGATTTTTTTGAATTTTGTAGTTTATTAAAAGCAAAAACAAATAAAGAAGAAGTTTATAAATATTTTCAATTAAAAAATAGACATATAATAGATGAGTACTTCCATTTTTTAATTGAAAATGATTTTGGTTTTTTTTGTAACGAAGATGAATTTGATAGATTTCCAGAGATAGAAACTAAATATGTTTCGCCCAATGTAATATCGAATTCGGTGATCGAATTGAATCAAAATGGTATTTATAATAGATTAAATAGTATTCTTTCACAATTAGAAAATTTAGGATGCAATTATTTATCTATAATATTTTATGATAAAATACAAAGTACCGATATAGACAAAGTTATAGAGTTAGTTGATTGTTATCATATGAAATCATTAGAGTTAACAATTCCTTACGAAGAATCTTTAGAAAACTATATATTAAATAGTATAGGTAGTAAAATGAACAGCTTGACAAGGATTAATTTAACATCATCTCCAACTGATAATTTTAGGGAAGCGGATAATATTGTTTTATTTGATATTTTTTACACTGAAGAAATAATAAATTCTTTTAAAAATTGTGGAAAAGTAAATAAAAAACATTTTTATACTAATCTTGAAAAAACTTTAGAAGCAAAATGCTTTAACTCATGTCTTAATAAAAAAATATCAATTAACATAGAAGGAAATATTTGTAATTGTCCAGGATTTAAAACTAATGATAGTTATGGTAATATAAATGAAAAAAGATTGATTGATGTCATAGAGAATACTAATTTCAAAGATATATGGAAAATAAAAAAAGATGAAATAGAGGTTTGTAAGGACTGTGAATTTAGATATGTATGTACAGATTGCAGAGCTTTTATAGAAGATGAATCAAATTTATTTTCAAAACCATTAAAATGCAAATACAATCCATATGAAGCATTATGGAATGATTAAAATATTTAAAAAATTTCCCACATACAAACAAAAAAATCTTAATGATTGCGGAATTGCTTGTATCTTAATTATATTGAAATATTTTAATATAAAAGAATTTTATACTAATCTTGAAAATAGAGAAATGGTATATGACAAAGGAATGTCTCTTTTTAATGTAAAAAAAATATTAGAAGATTATGATTTTTATGTACGAATTATCAGAGTAAAAGATATTCTTTTATTAAAAGAATATTTACCTTTTATAACTCTGATTGAAAATCATTATTCTGTTGTTTATAAAGTAGACGATTCTCATGTATATATATCAGAACCTAAAACTGGTAAAAGGATAAAATTAGTATTAAATGAAATTATAAAAAAAGATATTATATGTGTATTAGTGAATAGGAAAGGTTTAATAAAAAAAGAGAAAAACTATTTATTTAAACATATTAATAATAGTGTATTTAAAAATAAATTTTTATTTATTAATTTAATAATAGGATTTTTGATTATAAATTTATTTTCAGTATTACTTCCAATAATAGTTCAATATTCCATTGACTTTTCGATCAATAACGGATCATATAATTACTTATTCATTTTTTTTATAGCGAATATTACATTTTTTATTATAAAAACATCTGTAGAGTTAAACAGATCTTGGATTAGTTTTTTTTTAAATAAAAAAATAGAGACTGATATTTATGTAAAAAATTTATATGATATAATAGGATTAAAAGTATCTTTTTTTAAAAAATATACTTTAGGGGACATTATACAAAGAATTAAAGACTCTGAAAAGGTAAATACTTTTATAGTAAATAATGTTTTCAGTTTCATTTTTTCAATATCAAATATATTTATTCAATTTATATTTTTATCAAAATATGATTATAAGATAGCTTTATTTACTTTTACTTTTTCTATATTATATATATTATGGATTTCCTTCTTCTTCAAAAAAAGGAAGGAAGTTGATTATATGAGATTTTCAACAAATACTAAAGAAAATAATTTTTTAATAGAGTCAATATTAGGTATAAAAGATATAAAAGTATTTCAATCAGAAAATCATAGGGCAAAGAAGGCAAATAAAATTTTATATGAAAAATTTAATATAGGAAAAAAATCTTTAATGATTGATCAATTTCAATCTACAGGTTCTAGTTTAATAACATATTTAGGTAGTAACATAGTTATTTATTATTGTATATACTTGATAATAAATAGAAATATCACAATAGGAAGTTTATTTTCTATACAAATAATAATTGCTCAAATAATTTCTTCTTTATCTCAAATTTTATTTTTTACACAATCTTTACAGGATGTTAAAAACTCAATTTCTAGGCTTGAACAGACTTTTGAAAATTCGGAAAGTAAAAGATTTTTATCATTTGATAAAAATGAAAACATGATTAACATAAATCAATTGTGCTATAAGTCAATTAATTCTAAAAATATTTTAGAGAATATTAATATAGATTTTTTAGCGGGAAAGTTAAATGTTATTGTAGGAAAATCGGGTAGTGGAAAATCTACTTTATTGAATTGTATAATTCAAGATATAGAAGACTATGAAGGAAATATATATTTAGGATCAAAAAATATTAAAGAATATTCTTTAAATAGTTTAAGAAATAAAATTAGTGTGGTAGCACAAGATAGTTATTTATTTAAAGACTCATATTTGAATAATATTACAATGGGACATGAATTAGACGAAAAAAAATTAAAACATGTATTAAAAATCGTTAATATGTATAATCATGTAAATGAAAAAAGTAACGGATATGAAACACTTATAGAAAATAACATTAGCGGAGGAGAAAAGCAAAGGATACTAATTGCTCGGGGATTATATAAGGAATCAGAAATATTAATTTTGGATGAAATAACTTCCGCAGTAGATGGGTTGAATGAAAAAAATATAATGAATCAATTGAAAAAAATAGATAAAACTATAATAATGGTATCTCATAAGCTAAATACAATTATAAATGCAGATAAAATTGTCGTTATTGATGAAGGAAATGTTTGTGGTACAGGGAATCATAAATATTTAATGGAAAACAACATTGTTTATAAGGATATATTTTCTACATTGGATTGATAATGAGATATATTAAAATACCAAAAATTTTAATTATATATAATTTCCTAATCTTGAGTATTATTTTTATAATATTAGGAATCTATTATAGCCAAAGGCAATTAGTATTTTTTAGAGATGGTTATTTAGATAAAAAAATAGAACTTAAAAAAGGAAATTTAATATTATTAGAAGTAGACAATAAATTTTTATTAAAAGAGATTGACTCAATAGATATTGAATATAAAGTATACATAAAAATTAATAACATAAAAAATGAGAAAGTTTATTTATTTAAAATTTTTTAGTGGGTTTGTAATATTTTTTATAATCTTCTCCTCGCATAAAAGTGAGACAGATTACAAAAAATACTATGAATGTATTTATATAGCAGATTCTCTTTTTTATGCTGGTAATTATAATGATTCAAGCTTAAAATATCAAGAGGCGTTCAATAATTACACTCCTATTAATTTTACTAGATTTAAAGAATATGAATTTTATTTGAGATCTATATATTTATCAAATAAAAGAGAAGGTTTAAATAAAGGAGTTCATTCCTTAATTTTAGATTATGGTTATAATTTTGATGATTTTAAAAAAGATTCAATATTATATAATATTTTCTTAAAATCGGATGTAGATATGTATGATTTTAAGTTTATGAGAAAAAAATATTTAAAAAATATTAAAATTTCTTTGAGAGAAAAAGTCATTTCGTTGATAGAAAAAGATAATTTAAATAAAACTTCGACAGAAGAAAAAAAGGTGAAAGATTCTATAAAAAATGAAATTGCAATTGAATTGTATAATATTATAGAAACTAATGGTTATCCTAATGAGAGATTAATAGGAAATAAAAATATAGATAATAAAAATGTAGAGATAGATAATATAATCTTATATAGTATGAATGATTCTCTTCAAAATTTATTAGAACCTATTTTAAAAAAACAGTTTAGTATTGGAAATATAGATTCTTACAAATATGCAAGTTTTATAGATTTTTTTAGAAGAAGAAAAAAACAACCCCAAGAATATGGAATTTATGGAGGATATGAAATAAAAGAAGGTATCAATATTAATAAACAAAGAAGAGAAATAGGCTTGGAACCTTTGGGTAATTTAATAAAAATTAACAACTAGAATTAATGATTATGAAAAGTAATATCAGAATATTTTTATGTACTCTAATTTTTGTCTGTACAAACGTATTCTCACAAGAAACTTACAAAGTATTATATGAAGCTAAAAATATTTATCCAGACGATACGAATATAAATAGTAGAGCATTAGAAACTTTTAAAAGATCTAGAAATGTTTTAACAGAATTTAGTCTAACATTTAATAGTAAAGAATCAATATTTTTAAGAGTAGATAAGGTTAACAATAATCAAGGTTCAGGATTTACAATTAAGCCAGGTACATTTATTAATACCTATAAAAATTATGAAGAAAAAACTTATGTTAATTTTATGAATAATTCTATAACAGATAATGGAAGTTTTGTTGATTTAAAATGGGAAAGTACAGGAGAAAGTAAGAAAATTTTAGATTATGAAGTACATAAGTTTGTATACAAAGAACAAGATACTTTTATCGTTATATGGGTTAGTAATGATTTTAAAATAAATACAGGACCATTAAATTATAATGGTTTTTCTGGATTAATTTTAGAGTTAGAAGAAAAATATAAACAGAATGGATACGATATGGGAGTAATTTATTCTGCTTATAATATTGAAAAAATTAAAGAGTTAAAAAAGCCTAAGTTTTTAAACTAACGCTTCTTAAATCAAGAATTCTGCTTAGGTTATATTGAATACTTGAAGTTTCATTGATTTAAAAATACAAAAAGAGTAGATTATTTCTACTCTTTTTTTTATTTAACTTTTAGAAAATTTTGGTAAATGACCGTGATCATCAACGTTGATTAATATGAAATTTTATTTCAAAAATTAATATTTTATTTTCAGCATTTAATTTCATTTTATCAATTAATTTGCTCTTAATTATAATTTCTTCAGTATCAATTTTTATTTCAATAAAAGTTTTATAATCCTCTTTTGTAATACACTTTGCTAATTCTAATGAAAATCCATTCTTTAATAAGGTAATTAAGTTTTTATCAGAAGTACCATATTTGATTCTATCATAAAAATCTTTGTCTATTAGGTTAAGATCATTCAAAATTTCTATATACTTTATAAGATTAAATTCAACAAAGTCTTGTTCTTCTTTTATTTTTAGAATAGCAAGATTAACCATTTGAGAATCACTCTTCTTACTTAAATCTACATATAAATTCTTAAAATCATTTAAATTTCTTTTCTCTTCTCCCCATTTTTCTCCTATAAATACAATTCTATTATTACCAGTTAATGATTTCCAATATTTCAAAAAACTTCCAATCATTTCTTTGTACGTTGCACTTGAACTTCTCCATTCTAAAATCATCGAATAAAAATTTATTGCAGAAGGATTTTGTAAACGTTTTAAATTATTATTCAATATCTCAACATCCTTTAAAAAAATACAATAAATACCATATAATAATTCATTAGAATCTTTAATTGTTGAGAATAATTGCTTTTTATGATTTGCTAGATTTTGAATTAAAATTGTTTCATTTTCTTTAATATCAAAATCATTGATATTATTCTTATAACATAGTTTTGCTATTGATGAGGTTACATAATTCGCATCTTTTAAATCTGTCGAATAAGGCTCTATATTTTCTAAATATTCTAAAGATTTTTTTAGTTCAATTTTATCTGTCTCATTTAGTAGATTTTCATTTTTTAATAATAAATTATTTACTTGGTCAACTATTTTTAATTCTGTTTTAGCTCTAGTTTTAATAAAGGTTTCTATGTTTGCTTTTTTATTCTCATATTCACTTTTAATCACATAGATATGAGGTTCTAAAAGTTCAAGATTTCCTTTTTTATCATTAAATATTTCACTAAATCTATTGACTCTCCCAATTAAATTTTTGAATTGTGATATTGATAAATTTGTTAATCCTTTTTTTGTAGAAAGAAGGAATATTTTTTCAGCTGGTATATTTACACCTTCAAGCAAAGTAGAACTTGTAATAACAAAATTTAAACATTCATATTTTGAAAAAATATATTCCACATATAATCTTATAATTTCTGGCATTCCCCCATGATGGTAAACAATTCCTTTTTTAATACATTTTATTAAGTTATATTCTGGGTGCAAAAAATCAGAAATTGCATTCGTTAATTCATCAATATCTTCACTTATTTTTGGTAAACTAAATCTTAATTTTTGAGAAAATTCTTCTATGTGTTTGGGTCTATTTAAGTATACAATATTTTTAGAAGATTTTTCATGTTTCAATATTTCAATTGTACTATTGAATTTTTTACTTGTATCAAATAATAAATTAGAAAATTGGTCATAAAGAAAAAGATTTCCTAGTTTAGAGATATCACATATAAAATATTTTTCAGATTTAATGAATTCATCAGTACCTTTTGATGATATCTCATAATTTGATTGTTTAACTTTTAAATTTTCAGGATTTGAAATAAATGGTGAAAAGAAATTGAATATCACATTCTCGTTTCGAGCTTTCAATATAATTATTGTTTGTGCTAATAATATTGATCTTCCATCATTTTTATTATCTCCTAAAAGATTGTGAGCTTCATCAATTAATACTAAATCAAAATTTAAAGATTCATTTTTTTGCAGAAGTCTAAGTAACCTTTCCTGCGTTAGTACTGATACAAATTCATCCTCATTTCCTTTGTACATATCAGGATGAGTGATTATTCTTAATAGTTTATTATCAGTGGAGTTTTCTAATAATCTTCTTTTTGTTTGAGATAAAAGAGCTTTACTTGGTACAATTACACAGACTTTCTTATCAAGATTTGTATATACTCTATTTACAATTATTTCAGATTTCCCATATGAAGTTGGTGCTACTATTACTATATTAGAATTATTATTAGAAGAAAATTCAATTAATTTTTTTTGACCATTTGACACGTAATAGCTCTTGTCTTTAAAGTTTTCCTTAAATGAAGAAAAAAATAAACTAAAAAAATGTTTATCAAACTCTTTATTATTCGAGTGATGTGTTTCTATAAATTTAGATACTGGAATATAACCTTTGTTTATAGCAAAATCATATAATGGTTTATAATCTGAATATTTATTAGAATATGAAACGATAATCTTATATCCTAGTTTTTGTAAATCTATATCACCCCAATTAGAAAAAATAATAGCTGTTGAAAGTAAATTAATAATTTCTTCTTTAGACAAATCACCCCCTAATTGTAATTTAATGTAAGTGTTATTAAAAAAAGTTGAATTTTGGTGTTTTCTAAATTCCTTTAAAGTTATTTCTGGCAATTCCATATTTATGTTTCTAGAGCTTCATCAGATAAAAAATTAGCAACAGCTTCAAATGTACTTTTCTGAATAGAGATGATTTTAACATCATTAAAAATACCTTCCAATTTGGTCTTATCATAAAATTTAACTTGATTATTTTCGTCAATACAGTCCAAAATGTCATGATATAAACTTGAGATTAGGATAACATTCTTTTTTTGTTCCGACTTTATAATAGGTGAATCCTTAGACAAAAGTTGTTTCAAATTTAGTTTACCTTTATTTTCTTTTATGACTAAATCTACATCAATCAGAGCGCTTTCCCATAAAGAGTTTCTACGTTCTAAAATCATTTCATTAATTCCCTTCTTAGCTCTATTTAATAGAATTTCATTATAAGTATTAGAATTTTCTTTGCCTGTTTCACTTTTCCCTGATTTCACTTCAGAGTACCATAATTTGTCACAATCAATTTCACAGTAAATAATATCAAACCCTTTCTTAATACTTCTTTCTTCTTTATTTTTCAAAATAGATAAAGATGTTAAATTATTATCTGTATGATTTAATAAGATATGTGATAAAAGTTCTCCAATCATTCCTCTTTGTGTTTTAGAATCTTTTGGAGTGTATCTTTCAAAAAAGGCTTGTAAAGTAAATTTATAAGAATAGTATTCTGGTAAGGAATCAACCATTGCAAATCCGCTCCATATACCTTGTAATTGATCTCTAATAATCTGTTTTAATTCCTCAGATAAATATTCGATAACATATAATGTACAATTAGATTTATCTATTTGTTTTACTCCTTCAATTGGCATATTAATTTACTATACAAATTGTTTATTATTACTACTATTGTTTTTTACGGCACTAATGATACTAAGACATAGTAAAAACATCTGCAGCTGTGTTCCGTAAAATTTATTAAATTAAAATATATAAATAAAATACACATATATATTGTTGTGTAAAATAAAGAAAATATTAATAATCTCAAAAACAATTTATACATATCCAAAATCATTTCATAATTAATTACGGTTTTTGTGTATTAAGAAAAAACTTATTTAAATCGATTATTATTAAGTTTATCAGAATATAAATAAGATTAAATATTTTAATTTCATCTTAGATGTTGAGTTGTACAACTATTATGTATGTTAGAATATTTTCTTATACAATACCATAAAATCCTTTAATAATACTAGCTAAAAGATTAGCTGAGGCTCCAATTGATATTTTACCTATATTATCAATTGATTTTTTCATGATTTTCATAATCCATTCTTTACTTTTTTCACCTAATTGTTCTTCATTTGGAATTTCAGTTTGAACTATTTCAGTAATTTCAGATATATCTACATCTTCAATTCCTAATTCTTTCAATTCTTTCTGTAAATTTTCAATATTTCCTTTCGTAACTTTAGATGAATTTGTTATTTGATTATTATCTCCTGTATTTATTAGATTTCCATCACCTGAATTAAATATATTATTCATAATATTATTTATTGTTTTATTATTTTCTTCATTGTTATTTTTTAAAGAATTAATCTCAATATTGAAACTGAAATTTTCTCCAATATCCATTACTAATTCTAACAACTTTTCTCTTACAGCAGAATTAGCTTCTAAAAAAATGTTTGCATTTCCTATTGTTTGAGCACTTTGAACAAATAATTTTCCATATTGAGGAAAAAGTTTATCCACCACATTTTGTATATAGGGTAGCATTTCTAATAAAATTGGTCGATAAAATTCTTTTTTTGTTCCATTACTATTTTTTGATTCCTTTTCCATATTTTCTATGACGGAAATTCCATCATAAACGCATAAAAATTCTAAACCTTTGTTATAGGGCTCTTCTAACATAGAAATAGGTATTTCAACATTTTGATCAAAAAAACGATTCCTAACGTGAGTTTTTAATCTAGAGCGTGTTTTTCTATACTCTGGAATTTCATCATTTGGATCATATCCTTTTATTTCTTTTGAAGTATAATTTATTAATTCTTTATTTTTAATTAGTCTTCCAAAATAATTTAATTTCATTAATGGTCCTAATAAAGATATACTTGGATTTACAAGTTCATCAATAACTTCTTGTAAAATAAAATTATTTTCATTCATATTATATTTTAATTTGTATTTATAAAAATAGAATTCAATTATCGTTATTCAAGAAATAAATCTATATATGTATCTCGTATAATTAAATCTCAAACATACAATAACCATTTAATTATAAATTATGGATTTCCGTATAGATGTATTTTTTATGTAAAAAAAATGTTGTTAAATATTTATCTATATATTATAAAATATAAAACAGATAATTATTAAGAAAGCTAATTGTTTTATCTAGAGCTAATTGATAGCCATTAATTCCTTGATAGAAAGAAGTAATAAAAATGCAAGATGATGTTATTTTATTAACTGAAAAATTAAAAATAGTAAGGTAATTTATACGTTTACCATCTTGAAAAATTCGTGTAATTTAATTTCACGAGCTTCACAAATACGCATAATTGTCTTCAAGCTTATATTATATTTTTCATCTTCTTTAATTAATCTAACCGTTTTTTCATCAATCCCATGAGCAGTAGCAAAAGATAAATTACTTTGTTCATTTACTAACCAATTGTCTCTTATGAATTCTACTATTTTTCTATTCTTTTCATTCATTAAAACAAATGAATGAGTATTTATAAAAAATAATTCGGATATATATCCGAATTTGAAATTTTTATATTATATTTGAAAATCATATAGTTAAAAAATAAAGTAAAATACTTAAGTCTCGCTTTTGAAAACTGGTAATTTTTATAGCAACGAGAAAATAAGTAGATTTGCTCACGACCTAGGCGTGGGCTCTCTTATTGTTGCTCGGTATACCAGTACCTCAAAAGCTTTAAGATGAGTTCCATGCCTTTTTCTTTTTTTGGTTATTTTCTCCAATTAAAAATCATGGACTTCATAAATTAAAATACAATTGACTTTAATTCCTCTAAAAATCAATTGTAATACACTCTCCATACCGATTGCATTTTATATAGAGTAAAATGTACAGAAGGTTATCTGATTAATTTATAATTGGAAAGTAATAAATGAATTAAAATAATAGACTCACATCATATTCCCTCGAACACATTGTTTTTGAGAAGAAAAAATCTTCATCAGATATAATTAGTGTCAATTTTTATTTCATTTACTCACTATAATTTTTTAAAACTGTTAGTAGGGGGAATTTTTAATATGAAGAAAAAACAAAAACCCCTTTTCCAAAAACAAAGTTGGCGCAATGTGGTGGAAAAGGAGAGGTTTTTAAAACAAATGTTGAATTAAAAACTATGTAAAATTATGAAAATATTTTACTTTAAACTTAGCAGACACACATTTAGTGCTCTACTAGGTCTAATTTGTGCTACTCCACTTTTAGCACAAACAGGTAAAACAATCACAGGAACAGTAAAAGAAAATAATCATTCTCTAGCTGGAGTGATTGTAACAGAAAAAGGTACTTATAATACAATACAGACAGATGAAAATGGACAGTATTTATTAATCTTAGAAAAAGATAATTCTAAACTTATTTTTGAACAAATCGACTTCTCCGTTAAAGAAGAAGAAGTTCAAAATAGAAGTGTGATTAATGTTAATCTTTTAAAAGAAGACGGTTCTGTTAAATTAGAAGATGTAATCATTAATGCAGGATACTACAATGTAAAAGACAAAGAACGAACAGGTTCTATTGCACGTATTACATCCAAAGAAATAGAAAATCAACCTGTGAATAATTTCCTCTCTACTATGCAAGGAAGAATGCCAGGTGTGGAAATTATTCAAGATAGTGGAGGCTCTGGAGGTGGATTTCAGATAAGAATACGAGGTCAAAATAGTTTAAGAAGTGATGCAAATCAACCCTTATTCATTATTGATGGAATCCCATATTCATCTGATCCGATTGGAGGAACAACAACTTCTGGAAACCGACCATCATTCACTAGTCCTTTATCTTCTATAAATCCAACTGATATTGAAAGTTTAGAAGTATTGAAAGATGCTGATGCAACAGCTATTTATGGATCAAGAGGAGCTAATGGAGTTGTTTTAATCACTACTAAACAAGGAAAATCGGGCGCTACACAAGTTAGTATACGAACATCAATGGGTTTATCGAAGATAACACGCCAATTAAAACTAATGAATACCGAGCAGTATTTGGATATGAGAAAAACTGCTTTTGCAAATGATGGAATAACAACTTATCCAGCTACTGCATATGATATTAATGGTACGTGGGATCAAAATAGATACACCGATTGGCAAAAAGAATTAATTGGAGGTACTGCTGAATTTAAAACATTACAAGCATCTATTTCAGGAGTTAATTCTTCCTTTAATTATACCATTAGTGGAACTCGTAATGAAGAAACAACTGTTTATCCTGGAGATTTTAAATACCTAAGAAATGCTGTTCATCTTTCTTTAAATTACAAGGATAAAACAAATAAGTTTAATTTCTTATTTACAGGAAATTATACAGACCAAAATAATGATCAACCTTCAACTGATTTAACAACTTTAGCAAGAGAACTTGCGCCGAATGCTCCTAAATTATACAATGAAGATGGTAGTTTAAATTGGGAGAATAATACATGGAATAACCCACTAGCGAGTTTAAATTCTAAATTTTTATCTAACATAAATGATTTAACTGCTAATATGGCTATTAGTTACAAGCTATTACCAGAATTAATTTTTAAAACAAATTTAGGTTTCAGTCAACTTCATAGTCGTGAACTACGAACATTTCCTTCAACAATGTATAATCCATCTTTAGGTCAAGGAAGCGAATCATCAATCGTCGAGTCGAATCAAACAAATCGTAATTCTTGGATTATAGAACCACAATTAAGCTGGGATAAAAAATGGGATCAACACAGAATCTCTATACTTATTGGAACAACTTTTCAAAATCAAACAACAGATCGTTTACTATTAACTGCTGGAGATTTTCCATCAAATGAAATGTTATTATCCCTTTCTACAGCGGCATTGCAATTAATAGGATTAGATGAAAAAATAAATTATCGTTACCAAGCTTTTTATGGACGTCTAAACTATACGTTACATGATCGGTATATATTAAATATAACAGGAAGAAGAGACGGATCAAGTAGATTTAGTCCTCAAAATCATTTCTCAAATTTTGGTGCTGTTGGTGCTGCTTGGATTTTTTCAAAAGAAGAATTATTAAAAAATAATTCATGGTTAAGCTTTGGAAAATTAAGAGGGAGTTACGGAATAACAGGAAGTGATAATATTGGTGATTATCAATATTTAGACAATTATCAAATGACATCTAATCCCTATGGTGGAACTGTTGGGTTAAGCCCAATACGTCTTTATAATCCCGATTATCGTTGGGAGACCAACAAGAAATTTGAAACTGCATTGGAGTTAAGCTTCTTAAGAAATCGATTAAATTTCTCTGTAGCTTATTATCAAAATAGATCAGGAAATCAACTGGTAGGAATTTCATTACCTACAACAACAGGTTTTTCTTCTTTTTCAGGAAACTTACCTGCTACTGTAGAAAATAAAGGATGGGAGTTTACTTTGAGCTCAGAAAATATACGTAGCAAAAATTGGAAATGGGTAACAGAATTTAATTTGACTTTTAATCAAAATAAACTTGTATCATTTCCTAATTTAGAAAGCTCTGCCTACGCCAATACTTATGTAATAGGAGAACCTACTAATATCATTAAATTATATCAATTTACAGGAATAAATCCTACAACTCAACAGTATGAATTCTATGATTACAATAGTGATGGAAGAATAACAACACTAAATGATAGACTAGTTGTAGCAGACCTTAATCCGTCATTTTACGGAGGGCTTTCGAATCAAATCAAATACAAACAATTTAGTTTAGATGTTCTTTTTCAATTTGTCAAGCAAGAACGCCAATTGTATTTACCAACTGCTATAGCTGGTGCTATGATGAATCAGCTTGTAGATTACGGTATACCAATGCAACCTTACAGCACAAATAATTCTCAAATTACTGCAAACTATAATTTGATGAGAAATAGTAATCTCTCGATTGTTGATGCCTCTTATATCCGACTAAAAAATGTTTCGATCACCTACGACATTCCTTTTCCTGAGAGTCAATTAAAACCTCAGATATTTATTCAATCACAAAATCTCTTTACCATAACACCCTACAAAGGAGGTGACCCAGAATTTAGATACAATCGTTTTCTACCACCACTTAAAACAATTGTAATGGGAATGAAATTGAATTTTTAAGAATAATAAAATTAAGTACAATGAGAAAAATATATTTAACTAGTTTAATTGTCTTCATCTTTTCATTATTTTTTAGATGCAATGATTTTTTAGATGTAGACGTACCCACAACTCAATACAACAGTAAGTTAGTTTTTGCAGACAAAAAGACGACCAATGCTACCCTTGTTAACTTATATGCAGATATAAGAGATAAAGGATTTTTAAGTGGACAAATGAGTGGTTTTGCAGTTTCTATGGGAATTTATACCGATGAGTTAGATTCTTATCGCCTAAATGATGTAGAAACGCAGAATCTATATAATAATACCTTACAAGTCAATAGTTCTATAGTCTTACAACTTTGGTCGCAAACCTATTATCAAATTTACATGGCAAATGCCATTATAGAAGGATGCGAGAAAAGTACTGGTTTAACTCAGCAAGAGAAAAAGGAATTTATTGGAGAAGCCCTTTTTGTAAGAGCATTACTACATTTTTATTTATTAAATACTTTTGGAGATATTCCGTATATAAAAACAACAGATTATGAGATAAACAAGAATGTTTCTCGTTTAGAGGAGTCTATTGTTTATGAAAATATCATTGAAGATTTAGAAGAATCAATTTCTAAACTACCTATCCAAATTAACTCTCAACGAAATCGTCCTAATCAGTTAAGCGCACAAGCATTATTAGCTCGTGTGGAACTCTATAGAGGAAACTGGCAATTGGCAGAACAATTGGCATCTTTGTTAATTAATAATTCTTCACTTCAATGGCAATTAGATATTAATCAAGAATTTTTAAAAGAGAATAAATCAATTATTTGGCAATTATCTCCAAGACAATCGGGTAATGCTACTTATGAGGGAGCGACATATTATTTTGCTTCTGGACCACCAGTATCAATAGCTTTAAGAAATGAATTAACTCAATTTGAAGCAAATGATTTACGTAGTCAAAGTTGGATTAGAACAGTTTCAAATCAGACTAATACTTGGAAACATGCCTATAAATACAAACAAAGAGGTAATGCATCAGCAACTACTGAAAACTCTGTTGTATTTCGATTAGCTGAACAGTTTTTAATTCGTGCTGAAGCTCGTTTAAAACAAGGGAATATTGAGGGTGCAGTAGAAGACATTAATAAAATTAGAACAAGAGCAGGATTACCTTTACTCAATTCTTCATTATTGACAAACGAAATGATTTTAGATGCGATTGTAAGGGAAAGAAAACACGAATTATTTTGTGAATTTGGACATCGTTTTTTTGATTTAAAAAGATTGAATTTAATTGATCAGGTTTTATCATCAACAAAACCGAATTGGAAAAATTACCATCAACAATGGCCAATTCCAGAACAAGAATTGTTAAAGAATTCAAATCTTACTCAAAATAGCGGTTACCAATGAAATGTATTATAATCAAATTAGCCCTTATTCTTATTCAGTTATTTTCTCTTTTTAACTTTCAACCATTATACGCTCAACCTAAACCAACCATAACCGAATTAGAGTATGACAAATGGGGAACATTAGCAGGAAATAAATTATCTGAAAAAGGAAACTGGTCAAGTTTCTATGTAACCTACCCCTCTGTAGACAGTTTATTTCTTGTAAATAATCAAACAAAAAAACAGCTAACAATAAAAGGAATAAGGGAAGGATTCTTCATGAAAGAACATACTTTTTTATGGTTAAAAAATCAGGAACTTTCACTTCTTAATTTAAAAACCAATGACATAACTATAATTCCATTTGTCAATAAAATCTATTTATCTCAAAAATATAACAAGCTAATTACAGTCGAGAAAGAGAAAACAGATCAGCAAATTGTAATAAGAAATCAGTTTGGAAAAGTTGAAAGACAAATTAAGCAAATTAGAAATTTTAGCTTAGATGAAAAGGTTAATCGAATGGTTTATGAAAGAACTATTGATTCTACAACTTACTTAGAATATCTTGAATTAGCTCATCCTTTATCTTCTTATTTAATTGATCAACAAAAATCAGTCACCTACCAAAACTTCTCATGGAATAATAATGGGATTGCCATGATAAAAAAAGATGAAAACTCATCTAGATCAACTGTTTGTTATTTTGATGAAAAACAGAGAAAAAGTGATTGTATGAAAATAGATTTATTTGAAGATGAAATAGATTTAACACCAAGATCACTACATCTTTCTAAAGATTCTAAGCTAGTTTATTTTAATGCAAAAAATAAATTAGTAAGTAAGTCAACTAACGATTCAGTAGAAATATGGTATGGTTCAGATCAGCTGATTTATCCCATTAGAAAAGCAAAAGATGAAAGAGGATACGAGTTATATACATGGGTTTGGAATAGAGAAGAAAATATAGTTAGTCAACTAACAGATACCCTACTAACTTCAGTTCATTATTTAGCCAATGCAAAAAAGGTTTTACTCTATAATAAATATGAGAAAACCACAGATGATAAACTAATCAATAACCATGATCTTTATCTTTATGATGCTATTCAAAAGAGTAAAAAACGAATTATTAAGTCATTTAACCGCAATGCATCCCTTATAAAAAATATAGCACAAACAGATAACTTCATTTATTATGCAACTAATGATTGGTGGTTGTATGATACAGAATCTCAAACCAACATCAATTTAACATCACGAATAGATGCTAAATGGGATAATCACGAAGTTGATGAAGCTTATCAAAAAGAAGCATGGGGCGTTGCAGGTATAAGTATGGATAAAGAAGAGATTTTTATTTATGACACTTACGATATTTGGAAAATAAATTGGAGAACTTTAGCATTTAATAGAATAACAAAAGGAAGAGAATCTCAACGAATTTTTCGATTTGATTTTTCAGATGATAAACGAAAAGATGTAAGTTCTTTGAATAATTTACGTGAGCTAGACGTTAGCCATGATGTAAGATTAATCATAGATGATTTAGAAACTAGAACAAAATCCTATGGAATATTAAAACCAAATCTCAAGGTCAATGTATTTTTTAAAAGTGAAAATTTTTTATATTCAAATTTTAAACAAGCTTCCCTTTCTAAAGCATTTATTTTTATGAGAGAAGCTTATAATTTACCACCTGAAGTATGGTATCAAAAAACAACTGAATCTGCACCCATAAAAATTTATTCAAGTAATTTACAGCATTATAATTACAGTTGGGGAAAATCTGAATTAATCAACTATACCACTCAAGATGGTCAAGATTTAAAAGCCGCATTATTTTATCCACCTTATTATAAAAAGGACAGTATCTATCCAGTTATTGTTCGCGTGTATGAAAACCTCTCTCATGAAGTAAAAAAATATCATCCTCCATCATGGTCGAATACAATTGGTTTTAATGTTTCGAATCTTACTCAGCAAGGTTATATTGTTGTTTTACCTGATGTAAACTATAAGGAAGGTTTAGCAGGAGAATCAATAACAAATTCAGTCGTTGCAGTTTTGAATAAATTGATAAAAAACGGAGTAACAGAAAAAGGAAAAATAGGACTAATTGGACAGTCATTTGGAGGATATGAAACAAACTTTATACTTACTCAAACGGATTTATTTACCGCCGCTGTTACTGGTGCTGGATTTTTTGATTTGATAAAAGGATACTTCACAATGAATGATACTTTTGAGAAAATGGAAAGTTGGCGTTATGAAAATCATCAGTTCAGAATTAGAAAAACTTTTTATCAGGCGCCTGATTTATATGTTAAAAATTCACCTTTGTTTTATGCTGATAAAATAACAACTCCTTTATTAAGTTGGACGGGATTAAAAGATCCTATTGTTTCTCCCGATCAAACAATGACTATTTATACTGCATTAAGGAAGCTAAATAAAAATATTATTATGCTACGCTATCCAAATGCAGGACACTTTTTATTAGATAAAAATGACCAAAAAGATTTAACAAAAAGAGTACACGAATGGTTTGCATACTATTTGAAAAATAAGCGCAATAGCAAGTGGATTAAATAGTTTTAAAATAAGTCAATTGAAAAAAAAGTAAGAGGTTCCATTTTTAGGAACCTCTATTTTTATTAATTGGTTTTATACAATTCTATGACACACTGACCAAGTCCATTTTTTTGCCAAACTTGCTCAGGAGTTGCTTCCTCCGTCATACAAAGTTGATCAGTTACTTGAGTCGTACAATCGACACTAATTGGCTCACAGTCTGTAGACGAACTGTGTCGAATGAATCCATCAATTAAAGCAGCATCTTGATTAGATTGACTACTTGTTGTTTGCTGTGTAGCAAATGCTCCTATTCCAGCCAATAAAAATGCAGCAATAGGCAAAACTGTTTGAAGTTTTAAATTTTTCATTTTTGTAATTTTTTAAGTTAACCTACTATATTTTACAGGTGTTCGGTTTTACTCCTGCTATCGGCCGATAGATTATTTTATTTTATCAAAATCTAGTTCATAAACAACCATTTGATAACCAATAATGACGTATAATTTATTTTGAATGATAAGGAATTCACTCGCTTTTTGTCTTTTTATGTTATAGAGATAAAAACTGCCTTTATAAATTTGTTTTTCGTAATCGTAAATGTCAATCGCGGAAGCTTGTTTCCAAACCTGTTTGTCTTCAAATTGACCTTTTTTAGTTGAGTTTATATACAGTAATCCGTTGTTAGCTGTAGCTAAGCGGTTGACAGTACTATTAGGATTTAACAGTTTTTGTTTGTTATCAGTAGATACAACTTTTAACTCAGCATTACGAACTGTATCGATGGTTTGAGATGATATAAGCAGCTTTAAATTGTCATCTGTCACGATGTATTTATTCTTGTAGTAATAAACGTATAAGAATCTATCTTTTTGTAAATCATAAAGCGGTATACCATCTGTATCAAAAATACCACTAGTGTCTTTATCAAGTAATGAATCGTTTTGAGTTTCTTTAGGAAGACTATCCAATTCAAATTGAGCAATTATGTTTTGCTTTTTCGAAAAATCTTGTTTTCTTACAAATAATTTATTTTTTGAAGAACCTACAACTTTAGAAAAATAAAGTGTTGGATCAGTAGAAAATACTTTAGCTTCCCAATTCATTATATTCCCTTTAAAAATAACAGGAACTGTTCCATCTGTCAAATAAAAGTTTGGATCAGAGATAAATACTTTAACAGATCGAAAAGGAAAATTATCACGATCAATTTTAATTCTAATATCCTTTGATTGATTATTTTCTAAATCAATTTCCGTTAAAGAAAGAGGAGCTAATCGATCTGCTAAGTATAATTTATTGTTTGTGGATCCAATGAAATATTGTGTACTGTTTTTGAGTGTATAGGTTCTTTTACGAATAACTAAATCTTTTAAATACTTTCGAATAAAAGGATTTTGCTCCGTAATTTTCGCTTCTGACTTTATAAATAAAATGACAACGCTACCAGCGCTAAAAATACCGATTGTAACAAATAGTATAATATAGGTAATTACTTTACGATTTGTATATGTATTTTGATTAAATAAAATTGCGATTACAGCTAATCCTATAAAAAATAAATTAAAAATAAGATGTTCTTTCCAACCTAATTTTTCAAGAATACCACCACAAGAACAAGGAATAAAGTCACTGTAATTTAAGATAATATAGATATAAACTGTAAATGCTAGCATTAATCCATAAGAAGCAAACAATCCGATTTGCTGAGTTTGTTTTTTACTAAGTAAAAATGCGATGATGAGTTCTACAATAATAACAGCATAAGATATAAATCCTGCATATGCACTTAGTAAAGGAGATTGAGCCAATTGAATTTGAAAATTTTCAAAATCAATTAATTTGCTAAATGCTGCATAAACAAATAATACGATAAAAAGGTAGCAGATGAGTATTCTTAAAGTTGGAATTAATTTTCTCATCTTTCATATTTAAACGTTATTCTATATTTCTTAATCAATTGAATCATTACCATTTCTTTTTATATAAGGATCCTTATCCTTTGGCGGATCTGTTTCATTCTCTTTTTCATTTTTTATCGATTCGAAATTAGGTACGCTATATGTTTCTATAAAAGAATCTTTTTGTTGTAAAATTGGTGAATTAAAAGGATCTAGTTGCTCTTCTTTTTCATCATCAATACATTGATAAAATAAGAAACTAACAGTACTAATTAATAAAAGGGTTTTCTTGTTCATCATTAATATTTTTAGATTATTCATTTTAGTAGATTAAAATTATAATTCAATATCAATTAAGAAGTTATACTAAGGATTCAAAAATGTAAATGAAATGACGTTTTTATAAATACGTAGTAAAACTTATTATAAAACACATTATTACAGTTAGTTATAGATTTTTAAAATTTAGAATATTTTAAAATTTCAGCACTCTGAGTATAATTTAAACGTATTAGATTTATAAATACATGTTTTAATTTTAGAAAAAAACAGAACAAAAACCGATTTAACCTTATTGTAATTAAATAATAATAAGTAACTTACATGTAATTCTACTGATATTTTCATTAAAATTCAAGAACTTGAAAACATGTCTACATTTAACATTCAGATTTTTATTGCTTTGTTTAAACCTTAAAGAAGTTTACGCTATTGACAATTTAAGTGCCCAGACAAATGATTATTTGGTTCAAAAAATTGATTCTTTTCAATATGATAAAAATAATCCAGAAGTTTGGAGATATATCAATGCATACATATTAAAAGCAAAAGTTAGAAAAGACAACGAAACCTTATTCTATGCGTACAAAGAAGGAATCTATTTTTCAAATGATTATCAAACTAAAATAAAATACGCTGATAGTACGATTGTTACTGCTCAAAAAACTCGAATAAATGATTTACTTATCCAAAGTTATTTATCGAAAGGAATGGTTCATTATCAATACAAGAAATTTCAAACTGCATTACAAAACTACTTACTAGCAGAGAAAAAATTAAATATTAAATCATCTAAATATTTATCTCATAAAGTGATGTTTAATCTTGCTTTGATCAAATTTCATTTAAAACAACTTAATGAGTCGTATATCTTATTTCAGCGATGCTCCAGCTATTTTGAAAAAAACGCGTCAGATACTAATCATCAAACATATTATTTAAATACGCTTTATTACAGAACAAGTATTCTCCAATCTCAACAGAAATTTGATCTTGCAAGGCAACTTAGTCATAATGGGATCAAATTAAGTAAGCAAATGCAAGATTCTCATTTTATTCATTACTTTTCTTACCTTATTGCAATCGATAAATATTTTGAAAAAGATTACAAGAATACCATTTCAATCTTAACAAAAGAAATCCATTATTTAGAAAAACAACAGGATTTTAATACGCTCAGTAAAGTCTATTTTTATCTTGGAAAATCATTTGAAAAATTAAACGATTATGAGAAATTAATTGAATATTTTCAAAAAATTGACAAAATATTCAATCAATACGAATTTCTAGATATTGAAATGCGACCAGTCTATGAAAGCTTAATTAACTATTCTGAAAAAAAATCTCACTATGAGGATGAACTCTACTACATTAATCAACTACTCAAATTAGATCAGCTTACACATCAAAACTTTGAAAAATTATCTCCAGTTATTTTAAAAGAATATGATGTGAAAGAATTATTGAAATTGAAAAAAGAAGTAGAATTCAAACTTTACTTTTATCCAATTTTAGTATTTAGTGTCATTTTAATAAGTTTTATTGGTCTATACTACATTTATACTCATCTTTTCAAAAACAAATCAGTTCATAAAAATAAATTGATTGATCCTCAAAACATAGATATTCCAACCGAAGTAGTTCTAGAGATATTAATTAAACTAGATGAATTTGAATTGAACAAGTTGTTTTTGCAACCAACTTTAACACTTACTCAATTAGCCAAAACTTTCAAAACCAATACAGCTTATTTATCACGTATAATTAATACACAAAAGGGAACAAACTTTTCAAATTATATCAACCAGCTCAGAATAAATTATATTATGAGTTTACTTGAAAATAGCGAAAATTACCATAAACATTCTATAAAAGATTTATCAGAATTGGGAGGTTTTTCATCTGCACGACATTTTTCAGATGCTTTTTTTCAAGTGACATCACTACGTCCAAATGATTATATCAGACAATTGAAGCATCGTATAAAATTAAACGAATTAAAGAAGAATGACCGATAGTTAATAACTCAGAAATCTTTATTTCTAGTTCTCTATAATAAATAAACTTTTTGCTTTCTCATTCAAAGCAAGGTAAGCATTAAACTCTTTTCCAGATTTACTTTTCATTCCTTTTATAAGTGAAGTTTTTCTATTATTTATTAAACTTTCTATTTCTTTAATAGAGAGCGTAGCTCCACAAACAATTCTAAATTGTATCCAATTACAAGAGCTCGCTGGACATCTAATCAATTGTTCATTGATAGTAAGTTGCTGCTGTTTACATTTTGGACAATTTAGTTTTGGATAGCTTATTGGTAAAATAGGATCTACTCTAGTTTTGTCTTTTACAACTTCATAAAACTTTAATCCTTTCGCTGTAGGAATTAAAAATTTATTCTTTTGGATAACGTAACCTTTAGTTAGTAGCTCTTCAATAATTTCTTTATCTGAAATTTCCATTTCTGCTACTATATCCGTTTCTGTATACAATTTTGGAGGTTTTGTTTTCTTTGTTAAAACTAAACAATCTTTAATTTTTAATTCATCACCAATTTTTAGTGGTGGTAAATATTGTTGAATTTCTATTTCACCTGAGAATTTTCCTTGAATAGTTCGCCAACCTGGTTCTATAATTTTACAAATTTTTAAAGAAAACTTGTAATGCAAAACTTCCAACTGAATTGTTGTTATTTCCTTGATACATGATTTAGAAATTGATTCTAAAAATCTAAAAACAATCATCTGATAGATAACTGTTTCTTTGATTGATAAAGCTGAAGGAATTTTATCTGTAATAAGTAATCCAGAATGGTCTACAACTTTTAGATTACTGACAATTCTTTTGTTAAAAAATCCCCATTTTAAATGACGTGTAACTTTTTTATATTTTTCCCTTTCTTGCAGGATTCGAACAAGATATGGGATGTCATTCCACATTTCTTCTGAAATGAATTTGCTTTTAGTTCTAGGAAATGTGATAAATTTATTTTCATAAAGACCTTGTAGAATATTCAAGGTTTCTTCTGATGTTAAATTAAATTCTTCATTAGCCTTTTTTTGTAAATCAGTTAAGTTGAATAACAATGGTGATTCTTCTATTGTTTTTATAGTTTCAACATCTATTACTTCAGCTTTTCCTATTCGTTGAATGGATTTTTCGATTTTTTTTACTTCTTTTTCCGTTTCACATTGAAATTTAGATACACTTTTAAATTCTATAAACGCTTTGGTGTGTAACAATTCTAGTTGAAAATACGTTTCTTTTTTAAAATTAATATGCTCTAAATAGTTTTCAAAGATAAGAGCCAATGTAAGTTTAGTCATTCCTTCAGCTTTCATGATAATGAATTTATAATTACATTTTTTGACGTTTCGATTTTACTGGTTTTGAAACATTTTCAACCTTCTTTTTATCTTGTTTAGATTTTGGAGATTGTTGTTTTGGCTCTAATGGTTTTTTAAGATGTTTAGTTGATTCATTCGTCTTCCCTTTAGAATTAACAACTACCTGCGTTTTATGATCTTCACTTGGCTTAGCTGTTTCTTTTAATTGATTTGGAAATGAAAATTTAGTTTTTCCTGATTCTTTATTAAACGTGATGTAACCTTGATAGGATTGTCCTTTTTTATCTACTAATCCGTCAATATAAACTGTTTTACCATCTTTAAAATCATTGTACTGTTCTTTTGATAGTTCTTTGTTTCTAAATATTTTTGGCGCTTCAAAAATTTCTGTTTGACTTTGTTTAGAATCTAAATTTTTATCAAATTGAAATTCAACATATCGTTTATCTGCATTATACTGTACATAAGAAGAAAACTCTTTTCCTTTGGTTGAAGTCATTCCCTCAATCTTTAAAGATTTTCCTTCTTTCAGGGTTTGTTTTTGCTCATCATTTAGCTTAACTCCTTTAATTTCATCTGGAATCTTAATGTATTCTGTTTTTAATGCAATAAGTTCGTTTGTTAAACGATCAACACTAATAATTGATGGAATAGCTTCTCCTGTTTTGGAATTAATTAAATTAACAACTCTCCCCATATTTCTAGTTTCTAAAAGATTCTGTTTATCTTCAGCTGTAAACTTATGTCCAAAGAACTCGTAATTTAAATTAGGTTCCTTTCTAATTCCATGTAAGGCAGGTACAATTTTACTATCTTCTGTTTGTTGTAATGAAAGACGAACATCTGTTCGAAGTATTGCTGATCCAAAATTTATACTAACAGGAATAAGTTGATTTGTTTTATAACCTTTTAGTAATGGATCAAGTTGATTTAATTTTTCTAATCGTTCTTTACTTAATCCTAAATTATTCATTGTTTCCCAATCAATTTGCTCTGAATCGAAACGGTATTCTGTCTTTTCTGTTTCCATATTATCGTTGTTTTTTGAATTATTATGCTCAAGTGAATCTGGTTTTATTTCATATTGATCAATATTTTTTTCACTTTCAATAGAAGGAGATTGATAGTGCTTTTCAATCTCTTTTGCTTTTTCAATCCCAATGGGAGCAGGTACTTTGAAAAAAGAAAAATTGGAAGGATTTTTAAGCTGGTTGTAGAAATTTAAAAAAAAGTTCGATAGAAAGTCGCCATGTTTATCTATTCGCATAAACTGATTTTGATTTCTTTTGGTAGGCTCAACAGTTTCCATTTGACCATTTTTATGAAGATTCTTCACTGCCTCAATCTTCATTCTTTCTTTATCTAACACCAGTAAAATATCTGATAACTGTGCTATTTTTTCTATATTTTCTGTTTCATTTTCACTCATTTTTTACATTTTTTTAAATATGAATCGAAAATAATTGAACTATTAAAAGAGTGGTTAATTTGACTTTATTAGGCATGGTTTGTCATTTTTTGTCTCTCCGATTAGAAGCTGAAGAATTAAAACTGTTTCGTATAAATTCGTGAACATCGGATAGTTTGTAATATAACTTCCCACTAATGGTATAGTAAGGAAGTCTTCCTTCTGATCGGTATCGTTGTAAAGAGCGGTTGCTAATTTTCAACATTTGAAGAATATCTTGATTATCCAATAATTCTTCTCCATCAACAGTCGTTTTACTTTTCTGAAAATCAGTTATGTTTTCACCAAGTAAATCTAACCTTGTCATTAGACGCTCCATCCAAGCTAAAAATTCCATTCGATCAATATTCATATTAATTCTTTTTGAGTTAGTAAATCTTAATACAAAATTGAATCATTAAAAATGTTGAGTAAGCCAAGTTATGCCAATTGGCAAGAGAGTTAATTGAAAAAAAATGATAATAGAATACTGATTGATAGTAGAGAAAATAGTTTTATTAAATGATTCATCTTTAATAAAACGTTTTACCAATTGGCATATAAATAATGTATTTAGAAAAGATAGGTCACTTATAAATCTTTATCCATATACTCTTCTAATGAAATTTTTAGATAGTCTAAGAAAATGGTTCGAGAGCCACTTCTAGATTTCATGCGATGAAAAGAATGATGAATATCTCCAATTGGAATTTTAAATATAATTTGAAAAACTAAACTAATTTTTCGAATACCTATTTTACCATGTGAAATTACGCCTGAAGCATATAGCGCATAAATTAACTCAATAAGAGCATTTTTACTATCTGTCCACGATATATCTTTTTTGTTGTTTTCAGAACTTAAAAGTAATCCATCTACTTCTTCATCGGGATTAATCTTACTTAGTAGATAAGAATATAATAACTCATTGGCTAGAATTCGAGCAATTTTATAATCATAGAAAGTAGAAAATTTAGGATCAATTTCAAACACTATACTATTGAGCCCATCATGATAATTAATATTTCCACGTCTAAAGTAAGTACTATCTCTATCTTCTCGTCCAGACCGATAGTACCTATAAAAATCTGAATTACATATATGTTCTATAAAATCTCTTTTCAAATTAGTCAATTGTCTTGAAAAATATTTATTGTGCATCTTTCCATCATGAAAAGGACAAGTTGTTTCAATTCGGTATACTTTATTGTAATAAATTAATTTACCGAGAATACTAGGTTTAATTTTCTTGAAAAAATAAATTTCTTCCTCATGACTTACAAAACCCTTCTTTGCTGACAAACTTCTTAATTCATGTAATAAATTTTGTAAAAATGTAATCATTCGATAGGAATTGTCAATTGTATTTCCTGCTAATAACTCTACATTTTTTTCTTCAACTTGTATTTCATCCAATACATTGAAATAAAAACTTTTCTCCATATAAAATCTTTTTCGTGTTAATTAATCTAAACAACTTAAATATTTTTACCGTTATACTTATATTGTTTAGAATGTTTTTTTTCTCTATTTTATAGGAGATATAAACAATAAATTGTGGAAAAGTTATGGTATAAATCAAAGCTCTTCATTAATTGATTTTTAGTCAATTATATCTTTTCGTCAGAAAATGAACGAAAAGAAGTGCCATATAGTTTAACTTTTAATCTGTCCATTATCTAAAATAAAATATTTGTGCTGAATTAAAATTTATAACATGGATGGAATAACAAAAAGCGATCTTGAAACTTTGAGAAGACAGATTGTATCAGATATTAGTCATTTGTTAAACAAAAAATTAGAGATTTCTAATGAAAACAAAGAATTCGAATGGTTAAGAAGTAAAGCTATAAGGGAATATTTAAATATTTCTGCTGCCACTTTACAAAACCTTAGAGTCTCTGGAAAAATTAGATCTAGAAAAATAATGGGTTCATATTATTACAATAAAACTGATCTTGAAAATTTATTTAAACATGAAAAGTAATGATAATAATCCACAAAAATGGTTTGATTTTTTTGATCAAATCGAAAATGACCCCTTATTGAATGTTTGGCATATTTCACTATTACTTGCAATTGCAAGACTTGCTTGTAAACAAAATGAAAAATGGATTATTAGGGTGAGTCGATCTAAATTAATGACTTTATCACACATTAAAACTTTACCAAGCTATCATAAATATTTTAAACAGCTGCAACAGTTTGGTTACATTAAATATGTACCATCGTATCACCCAGACTACCGAAGCACAGTTGAAATATTACGAAAAAACAAATATTGAACTTAAAAACGTAAGCCTAAGTATTTTTTATTATAAGGCTTTATTTTTTTTATTTGATTTTATGACCTTCTTTATATTATCAAGCATTTTTTCAAATTCAGTACATCTATTTTCTAAAGAAGTATCCGTAATATTTTTTAAAAGATTAAGCTCGTTTTCAATCTTTTCTACAAGTCTTATTAAATCAGTATTAAAATGATTGTTGTTTAGTTTATTTTCTAATTTTTTCATTTCACTAGCAACAGCCTTCTGCTCTGTAATTGCATAATCTTCTGTTTGTTTTACAGAATGATGTCCAAGCATTTCTTTTACAACATGAATAGAAACTCCATTATTTAATGTAATCGTGCTAGCAAATGTCCTTCTTGCTTTGTGCGTATTAAGAGTAGTCGTTAAACCACAAAGTACAGCAATTTCCTTAAGGTATTCATTCATTTTCTGATTTGATCGACCAGGTAATACGGTATTTCTTCTTATACACAAAGGATGATTCTTATACTTATTTATTATTTCAAGCGCTTTTGGTAACAATGGAATATCGGTATGAGATTTTGATTTTTGTCTGCTTGACATTATCCACATACTACCATTATCATTCTCTTTTATATCTTTCCATTTTAATTGATAAGCATCAATATAACACAAACCTGTGTAACACTGAAAAATGAAGATGTCTCGAATAATATTTAAACGTTCTGAATCAAATTTCTTCTCTTCAATTTTTCTCAGTTCAACAATTGTCAAAGGTTTCTTTTTTACCTTAGTTTTCTTTCCTACAAACAGTTTAAATGGATCTTTTGGAATAATTTCTTTTGCTACGGCTCTTAAAACTATTTTTTTAAAATTGCTGATATACTTTAAAGAGGTATTATTTGAACATTTTCTTATCGTTTTAAGGTATAAATCGTAATCTTTTATAAACTCATAGTTAAGCGCATTAAATTCAATATCATCTGTTTTATACTTATATTGAATAAATTCTTGAACATGTGATCGAGCTGTGACATAACGCTCATGCGTACCTTTTGAATATTCTTTTGTGATAACTAGTTCAGCAATCTCATTATTATGTTCTTGAAATTCTTCAAGAACTGTATTTCGCTTTTTATAACGACCATTTACAAAATTAATAAGTTCTTGTGCCGATATTGTAAGTCCATTATTTAATAAGTCAATTTTGTGATAATTGATTTTAGTAATTAAAGATTCTAAGAAATAGTTTAATGCTCTAGCATCTTCTTTTGTTCCTATTGCTTTTCCTTCTTTCTGATCCCATCTATTGGTATCCCACTTTCTTTTAGTAGAAGTTTCTTTGGATATACCGTTTACCGTAATTCGTAAATAAACATAACGAATGGATTTATTCTTAACATTTGAGCTTTTCAAAAAGAAGTTCAGCCCATAACTTTGCTCTAACATAATTCAACATTTTAAAGTTTATAAATGTCAAACTAAAAGTGTTTTAAATCAAGATATTAAAACTAATAACATGTTAACTAAAAGATTATTACGACTTAATTTGTGGCAAGTTTTACTTATTTTAAATATTGCCACGAACTTGCCATAAAACTTTTGAGTAATTATGAAAATTTTGAGAATCTTAAGTAAACAAAAAATCCTGCAAAATATTAATTTTGCAGGATTTATCTAATTTTTGATGCTTTTTAAAAATTTTATTATTTGCATCTTGCGGAGAGTGAGGGATTCGAACCCCCGGAGGTGTGACCCTCAACAGTTTTCAAGACTGCCGCATTCGACCACTCTGCCAACTCTCCTGCAACACCGACTATTTCGATATTGAGAGTGCAAATATAGAAGCTTTTTTTGTTTTATCAAATAAAATTTAAAATCAACTCTATTAACGAAAACGTTATAGTTAAACCTTTTTTATCAAAAAAAAATCATAAAAACCAATTATACAACTGTTTAAACTAATTATTTTTTGTTGAAAAATAGTTGAAGATTATTCTATAAGCTTACTTTTTATGTTGTTTTCGTGTATCAACTTTCTAAAATACATGATAATAGTTAGTTTTAACAAAAAAAAGTTACGAAATCGTTATAATTGATTACTTTTGCAATTAATAATTATAAACACAACAACAAAAAACAATTCCTTAAAATGAACAACCTTTCTTATGACCAGCAACTTAACTCATTTAATGAGGTAAATAAAAAAGTTGCGGAACTTATAAAAATCGTTTCTGATTTATGGTACGAACAATCAATAGAATTAGTGATTTTTCGTAACCAGTTAATTGACAAAAATGTTAGTGATGTTATTAATTTGCATCAATATGCAGAGGAATTTGTAGGAGAAAGCATTACTGTAGCGGATACTTTATCTATAGCGAAAATTATTTCGGAGCTTAATTTACCAGCTTCTCGTTTAGATATAGGAAAATTAGCAACAGAATACAAAAGAGGAAGCTATAATTCTTTACAAAGTTTCGTAGAAGATAAATTATCTACTGGTAAAGAAACTAAAAATGTTGAACCAAAAGATGTTGTATTATATGGTTTTGGTAGAATTGGTCGTTTATTGGCTCGTGAATTAGCTTCTAAAACTGGTAAAGGTCAACAATTAAGACTTCGTGCAGTTGTTACAAGAGATAAAAATGATGCCGTTTTATTAGAAAAACGTGCTTCATTATTACGTCACGATTCTGTTCACGGGGATTTTAATGGTAATGTAATTACAGATCATGAGAATAATGCTTTAATTGTAAATGGTGTTACTGTTCATATGATTTATGCAGCTCAACCAGAAGATGTAGATTATACAGCTTATGGTATAAATAATGCATTGGTTATAGATAATACAGGAGTTTTTAAAGATGACGTAGCATTGTCTCGCCATTTAGTTTCTAAAGGTGCTGATAAAGTATTATTAACTGCTCCAGGAAAAAATGTTCCGAATATTGTTTACGGAGTTAATCATGAAGAATATTCTCCAAAAGATGTTACTATTTTTTCGGCAGCATCTTGTACAACAAATGCTATTACACCAATTTTAAAAGTTATTGAAGATAATTTAGGTGTTGTAAAAGGTCATTTAGAAACAATACACGCTTATACAAACGACCAAAATTTGGTTGATAATATGCACAAAAAATACCGCCGTGGACGTGCTGCTGCACTTAATATGGTGATAACAGAAACTGGTGCTGGAAGTGCTGTAGCAAAAGCTTTACCTAGTTTATCTGGTAAATTAACATCGAATGCTATACGCGTTCCTGTTCCAAATGGTTCTTTAGTTGTTTTAAATTTAGAAGTTGATAAAAACACTTCTATTGAGAATGTAAACAACATTATGAAAGAAGCTGCTTTAAATGGAGAATTAGTAGAGCAAATAAAATACTCTTTAAACAACGAGTTAGTTTCTTCTGATATTGTAGGAACTTCTGCTCCATCTATTTTTGACAGTAATGCAACAATAGTTTCTGCAGATGGTAAAAATATTGTACTATATGTTTGGTACGATAACGAATATGGATACAGCCACCAAGTAATGCGTTTAGCAAAACATATTGCTGGTGTAAGACGATATACATACTATTAGTAGTATTTTTTTCCCTTTATTTTAAAATTAACCCATCATCATTTCTGATTGATGGGTTTTTCTTTTAAACTATCATGAATTGCTTTATCTAATATTTCACCCATTTGGGTAAAATTAAGATAGTCTGGATTCTTATAAAATCTCGCAAACCCGCTTTGTAATTGTTTTATATTTTCTGGAGTAGATATAGCATCTACTTTTATAATTTTCATTAAATCACGAAAACGTTTAGAACTGTTTGAGATTCTTTTTGTAATTAATGATCGTACTTCTTTTCTATACTGAACAATAGAGTTTGGTTTTAATCTATTCTCCACCATATCAACCATTACTTTATTCTCTTTGAAATATTGTGGTCGATAAACTTTTAGATTTCCTTCATAACATTGTTGATCAAAATCGATAGGACGAATACGGTAAATGACTTGGTCAAAATCGTGAATAGGAATAACAACATAATTATAAGAACGCATATCTCCAAGAAGACCTATAAAGCATCGTTCATTAAATTTCACAAACTCTTTCGCGATCTGGCTTTTCTCTAAATCGGTACATTTATCTAAATAATTATTAATAAAAACATCTCCTGGAATTCCAGAAATATGTTCTTCTATTAATGTACTTTTATAAACCAAGAAATTAATTCGGTGCGGAGATAAAATATCTTCTAATTCTAATCCATAAACACGCGAAGCATCAGCTTGCTTAATGTAAAAATTGGTATAATTATCATTCAGAATATTTCTAACACGAATACGAAATGGTTTAGAGTTTCCGAAAGTGCAATAATCAATAGAGTCAACAACCAAATAAGGTAAAGAATCCTCATCTCCATCAGAGTGTAAATAAGTATAAATTCTATTTAAGTTATCTTGTATTTCTTGGTGTTCAGAATCAGGATAATATAATCCTAACCAATGTGTATCATTTCCATTTTTATCTTCTAAGGCAACGCAACCAGTAAACCGCATTAAATCTTCATATTCTAAGGTTACTTTAGTTGTCCTATTATATTTTTGTAAGTATTGATTGAGTCCTTTGCTTATTGGATAAATGGGTTTTCTGAATTCTATTTTTACATCTTTCATTCTTCAAAAATTATCTCTGATTGAATTATATAATGCTAAAATTACTTATAATAATTGGTACTTGAATTAATATTTGCTAATTTTCAGTATCATCTAAAATATATAAAACATGAATATTCAGGTCAGAAATTTAACACTTGAAGATTATAGCGATTTAACACAATCTACGAAAGAAGCTTATGATAATCTTTTAGGGACGTGGTCTGTTGATGAAATAAAAGAACTTTTGACAATTTTCCCAAAAGGACAATTTTGTATAGAAGTTGATGGCAAAGTTGTTGCCTCAGCACTTAGTATAATTATAAATTCTAAAAAGACAAATTTAGCTGCTAATTATGACACAATTACATCTAACGGAAAGTTTCTTAAACATGATTTAGATGGAGATATAATGTATGGTATAGAAGTATTTGTACATCCCAATTACCGTCAATTACGTTTAGGAAGACGTTTGTATGATGTTCGAAAAGAACTATGCGAGGAGATGAATTTAAAATCTATTGTAGCTGGTGGTCGAATTCCTAATTATCATAATTACTCAAACGAATTATCTCCGCGTCAATATATAGAAAAAGTAAAAAGTAAAGAGATTTATGATGGTACTTTAGCTTTTCAATTATCAAATGATTTCAATGTCAAGAAAATTTTAAAAAATTATTTAAAAGATGATAAAGAATCATTAGAGTACGCTACTTTATTGGAATGGAATAATATTTATTATGAACCAGATTTAACTTCAAACTCGCCAACTAAGCGTACCACTAGATTAGGATTAGTACAATGGCAAATGAGATTATTTAATGGATTACAGGATTTTTACGATCAAGTAGAATTTTTTGTGAGCGCAGTAAGTGATTACGGTTCTGACTTTGTATTGTTCCCAGAATTTTTCAACAGTCCATTAATGCGTCCTTACAATCACTTAAAAGAGATTGAAGCAATGCATCAATTAGCAACAATGACGGACGATATTGTAGCAAAAATACAAGAGTTTGCAATTACATATAATGTAAATATTATTGCTGGTTCTATGCCTCATTTAAAAGAAGGAAAATTATATAATACTTCTTTCTTATGTCATCGTTCTGGAAAGTTAGATTCTTACAGCAAAGTTCATATCACACCAAATGAGTTTAAATATTATGCATTGAACGGTGGAGATGAAATAAAAGTTTTTGAAACTGATAGTGGAAAAGTTGGTCTTTGTATTTGTTATGATGTCGAATTCCCTGAATTAAGCAGAATATTAGCAGATCAAGGAATGGATATTTTATTTGTTCCCTTTATGACTGATACACAAAACGGTTATACGCGTGTTCGCAGTTGTGCACAAGCTAGAGCCATAGAAAATGAGTGTTATGTTGCAATTGCTGGTTCTGTTGGTAATTTACCTCACGTCAATAATATGGATATTCAGTATTCACAATCTGCTGTTTTTACACCATCTGACTTTTCTTTTCCAAATAATGGAGTTAAAGCTGAAGCTACACCAAATTCTGAAATGGTATTGATTGCCGATGTAGATTTATATCTATTACGAGAATTACATGAGTATGGAACCGTGAAAACAATGAAAGATAGACGTAAAGATTTATATCAAGTAAAATTAATGAAATAACAATTTCTAAAATATTTAGAATTATTTAATATAACAAGAAGGGACTTTTAAATTAAAAGTCCCTTCTTGTTATATGTTTTTAATGAATAAAATTGTTTAAAATAAACCTCACAACTTATAACTCACTACTCAAAATTTTAAACCGTTTTCTTATCACTTACTTTTAATAATACCGAAATAATTAAAAGAAGAAAAACAGAGAAGATTAAATATCTCCAAGACAATCCATTTTGAGAATTAATTTTGCCTGTAACAGAAACAATAAAACTTGTAAAAGAAGTTATTACGTACGTCATCCCTCCCATTAAACCTCCTGCAATTCCAGCATTTTTAGGGAATTTCATCATATTTGCTGTAAAGAAAGAAGTAAATAATATACCCGAACATATGTGTATAAAGAAAGCAAAAGCCATTAATACAAAAAGATTTTGAATAAAGAATCCTATTATTATTAATAAGACAATTAATATCAGTTGAATAACAACAGGTAATCCTATACTTTCTTTAAAATCTAAATGCATTCTTTTTTTACCTACAAATCCACCTATCATCCAAGAAAATCCTAAAATTAAAGTGCAATATCCAATTACAACAGAATTAAATTTAAAAATATTTTCAATTAAAAATGGACCTGTTATATTAAATAACATCACAATAGAATAAGCAATTGCTTGTATCATAATTCCTAAAACGAAAACCTTATTCTGAAGCATCATTTTGTAAATCTCTACCGTATTCTTTAAGTTTAATTTAGTTTTTGAGGCAATAGTTTCAAATCCAAAACCAATTTCAAGTGCTAATAAAATAAAAGCATAAATAGCTAAGAAATAAAAATTTGCATGCCAATTGAATAATTTCTCTAAAAATCCACCTAAAAATGGAGCTATAATAGGTCCACAAGACCAAGCTATTGTAAAATAACCTAAATAGTGTTTTGCTTTTTCTGGTGTATGTATATCAACAAAAAGTGCTCGAGTGGAAATTACAATTATAGAAACTGCAATTCCTTGTATTATTCGAAGTAAACAAATAAAAAGAATATTATCTGTAAAAGCTATCGCTAAACTAGAAATTAAAACAATTACAAGGGAAATTAACTTTGGATAGTATCTTCCTATAGCATCTAAAAAGCTCCCTATAAACAATTGAGAGATCCCGTAACTCAATAAAAAACATGTTAATGTTAATTGAATACTCGATTCAGGAACCATTAATGTTTTTGCCATGGCGGGAAATGATGGTAAATAAATATCTGTAACGAAACCAGATATTGGAACAGATAAAAACCCAATAATACTGATTATATTTTTTCTTTTTTCTGAAATGTTGTCCAACATAAATCACACTAATTATTACTTGACAAATGTATGACGCTTAAAAAAATAAAAAATTAAACAAGACAAATAAAAAATTACAAAAATCAAATAACGACTTTTCGTACTTGTTTAAATTTTAAAGGGGAAATTGATGTGTGTTTTTTGAAAAAATTATTAAAGTGTGTAGGTTCATCAAAACCTAAAGTATAACCCACCTGTGCTATATCCCAATCCGTATAAAGCAATAAACTTTTAGCTTCCTCTACTATTTTTTGTTTAATAATTTGAGTTGTTGTTTGATTTGTAACAGACTTTACAGATAAATTTAAATGATTGACATGTACATTTAGTTGATGAGCATAATTAGAAGGTGACTTCATTATTAAAGGATGAGCAGGAGAATCAACAGGAAATTGATTGTTTAGTAACTCATCAAATCGTTTGTATAAGCGGATATTTGATGGTAAATCATTTACTCGAATTTCCGTTGCTTCTAACTCTAAAATATAATGTAATAAAGCTGCTAAATGATTTCGGATACTGTGAAAACGCAATGAGTATTTTGACTGGTTTAAACGATACATTTGCTCAAAATAAGAAAGCGCAATAGGTATTTGCTCTTCATTTAATTCGATTAAAGGATAAGTCCATTCTTTAAAAAGAGATGTTTTTTTGAATACTTCAAACTCTTTATTTTCAGCAAAAAATTGTTGATTAAACAAACAAAAAAAACCGTCTTGCAAACTTGTTTTACATTCCCAAGTATACGATATATGAGGAGAAGGTATAAATAACATTGGTTTTGAAACATGTATTTCCTTGTCACCGTATCTCAGAATACCTTCTCCTATAAAAAGACTGATTTTATAGTAATCACGTCTTGTATAAGGACTTCTAAAACTGCAATATTTACGTAATGAAATATTAAAATGTTCTTTATCCTGTTCAAAACTATTCGAATTCATCAATTCAGCTTGTTCTGAACTTATTTTGCTATAATAATCTGCAATAGTTTCTAATTCTTGACTCATCTTCTATTTCTTACAAAATTCAAATATACAAATATATAGCGAAAGCTATCTTTACTCATTTTTAATTATGGTTAATGATATTCTTCATTAAGAAATATCAATAATCTTAATAACTTCGCAGAAAATTTTACGTTGTTTAAATCCTACTTTTTCATTATCACCGTAGTGCTTATTACATGCAGACCGCTTCTGCCTGTGGTAGATTATTTGGTGAATTACGAAAAAATAGTCGCTGAACTTTGTATAAATAGAGATCGACCAGAATTAAATTGTAATGGTGTTTGTTATTTACACAATGAAGTTTCTAAAACAGCAGAAAATCAACAAAAAGAAAAAATACCAACTACAGTAAAATCAATAGACTTTTTTGTTTATCAATCTGCATTACAAATAAAAGAGCCTTTGTTAGAACATTTTACAAAAATAAAATATCAATTAAAAAGAGAGGATTTACCTCAATTTCAATTGTCAGAATTACTACACCCTCCTATTGTATAATTAATTTCTTTCCATACAATTCATTATCATTTTTTAGTGATAAAGAACTTGTATTACATTATTTAAACTAGAAATTAATCTTAATTTTTTATGGATTCAACTTGGGATAAAATATTGAAGTTGTTTAAAATATCATTCTGATTTCTAAACACAAACAGGATGAGAAGCTGAAATATGCTTCGACAGGCTCAGCATGACAAGTTTGACATTCGGTATATAAATGAAATACGTTTCAATAAAGAATTTATTAAACTGTAATCATTAAACAACCCTACTGTAAGTATTATTCCATCGAAAATTAAAAAATAAACATCACATGAAGTTTATAAAAATAAGCTGTGCATTAAAACTATTTAATGTATTGACTCTATTATTTCTTTTCATGATTTCGTCTTGCACGCTAGATATGACAGATTATGAAGCAGAAAGAAATGATACTGTAGAAGAAGTTGTGGAATTCCGTGAAGCAATTGTCATCAATCAGGACAATTATAAAATAAGTATTGAGGCTTTAAACGGAAAATTTTACAAAGGTTACAACGAAATTAGATTAAAGTTATCAAAAAATAATCTTTCTATTTCAGACGGAAAATTTACTGTTCTTCCTATACTAACTAATGAAAAAGGTGAACATTCTTCTTGCCCGCATTTGTATTATTTAAATTACAATGCAACAGAGAATTATTATACAGGTTATGTTGTTTTTACAGAAGAGAGCAACATAAGCAATTGGAAATTATATCTTAATTTTTCTCAAGACAATAAGATTTATAAAATTGAGCAATCTATTGAGGTTTTAAAACAACCGAATATGAATCTCAATATGACATCATTTACTGGAAAGGATGGTGAGCAATATATTATTGCGTTGATTGCGCCTCAAAAACCAAAAGTCGCAGAAAACAATTTAGTCGCTGGAATTTACAAATACAATAAAATTGAAAAATCAGAAACTACTTTTCCAGATCCTGCACAATTTTCATATAGCGAAGTTTCAAACTTTACATTGGCTATAGATCCAAGAATGCCAGAACCATCTATGGGAAATCATTCTTCGCCTAATAACAAAGATTTGGTTCAAGGAAATGATGGTTTATATCACGGTGTTGTTAATTACACAATGACTGGGAATTGGACATTAAATTTTATTCTATACAATCAGAATGGTTTAATTATAAAAGGAACAAAAGTTTCAACAGATTTTACACCAGGTATAGAAGGTCAGAAAAGTGAATTACATATCAATACTTTATTCTAAAGAGATGAGAAAAATTATTGTACCAATTCTCTTTTTGGGAATTCTTTCTCAAGCACAAAGTATTGAGGAATCAAAAGACAGCATTCATTTTCTTGAAGAAGTAAAATTAAGTAGACAGAAAAAACTAGAAACAGACCTTAAAATGAATATTTCTGTTGATGAATATCTATCGTCATCAGAGAATATTAGTTTTATAAAAAGAGGTGCTTATGCATGGGAACCTTTGTTAAACAATATGAGTACAGAACGTTCTATGGTAACCATTGACGGAATGCATATTTTTGGTGCTTGTACCGATAAAATGGATCCTGTTACTTCTTATGTTGAAAGTAATAATCTTTCTGGAATTGATATAAAATCTGGGCAAGCAGGAAATTTACATGGCTCTACAATTGCCGGAAGTATAGATTTAAAACGTAAGAATACGCCTTTCGGATTATCAAAAAAATGGAACGGAGCCTACCAAACTGGATTTGAATTTAACAATAAGCAAGTTTCTAATTTGGGTAACTTTTCTTATTCTGGTAATAAACTAGTCGTAGACGGAAGTATAGCTTATCGTGAGGCTGAGAATTATAAAGATGGAAATAATAAAGAAGTTAATCATTCACAATACAAGAAATTTAATAGTTCTTTAGGAGTAGCTTATAAAACAAGTGATTTATCTTCTCTTAGATTTGATGCTATTTTTGATGTTGCAAAAGATGTTGGTTTTCCTGCATTACCTATGGATTTATGGTTATCGAGAGCATTAATAACATCTGTATCTTACAAAAAATTATTTGAAAAAGGAATAATAAAAGCATGGGATACAAAAGTATATTTTAATGCAATTGAACATTATATGGACGACACAAAACGTCCAGAAAATTTAGTTCACATGGATATGCCTGGTTGGAGTACAACTTATGGTTTATTATCTAAAATAAATTTAAAAAAGGAGCATTATTCATCGGAAATACAATTGAATGCTTATCAGAATTTATCCATTGCAGAAATGCGAATGTACCCGCAAGATAGAAGTAAAAGAACAATGTTTGCTTACAGTTGGCCTTGGGTTACGACTTCTTTTGCTGGATTATCTATGAATAATTCTTGGGAAATTTCAGATAGAAGTCAATTAAATGTTGGAGGTTCTCTTGGTATCAATCATAATCGTTCAAAGTATGTGGAATTTAACTGGATATTTCATCCTGGAGCTCCTCAAGAAAAGACAAGAGTTTTACCAAGCTTACATGCTTCTTATTCGTTAGATATTAATCAATTTAATTTTTCTGTTGGTGGAGGTTACGGACATCGTGCGCCATCTGTTTCCGAAGGTTATGGTTATTATATCTACAATAGTTTTGATAGATATGATTATATAGGAAATCCAAATCTTAAAAATGAAATTTCATACGAAATAAATGCAAGTACTGGTTTTAAAAATGACCGATTAAATGTACAAGCAAAAGTGAATTATTTCTACATTGAAAATTACATTATCGGAAGAATTTTAAGCATGGGAAGCCCTATGAATTATCAGTCCGTAGGTGTAAAAGGTTATACTTCTTTAGATTATGCAACTTTGTTCAATTTTTCTTTAAATGCAGATTATATGTTAATGCATAATTTGCATTGGAATGGTACATTAACTTACGCAAGAGGATTGGATAATAAGAGTGGAAATTTACCATTCATACGACCATTAAGTTATTTAACAAGTTTGCATTATCAGCACAAAAATTTTGGTATCATGACTTCTTTAAACGGAGATTTTGAACAACAAAATTTTAGTCCAGAATATGGAGAAGATAAAACCTCTTCTTATATCATTTGGAATGCCTCTGTTGATTATGCTTTCTCATTTAACAAAACAAAATTAAAACTACAAGTTGGCGCAGAAAATATCCTAAATGAATATTATAGCACTTACGCAGATTGGGGAAATATTCCTCGTATGGGACGTAATATTTTTACATCTCTTCAAATCAATTTCTAATCATTCAATTATCAAACAATGAAAAAAATCAAAAACTATAGTTTATTATTCGCTTTATTATTCATCGTATTTTCTTGTCAAAATGAAGACGATAGCGCTGTTGCAAATCAAGTAACATTAGAATTTCAGAATACTTTTAAAAACAATACAATTGTTTTGGGAAATGCTACTTCGACAACATCAACTACTAACACTTCGGCTGAAGGACAAGTTCATCATTTTTCTGAATTGAAATATGTAATTAGTAACATCCGATTAATTAAAACAGATGGAGCAGAAATTCCTTATCATATCAATGATTTAGATAAAGGCGCAACAGTTATCGATCAATCAAAACCTTCTACATTAAATTATATTCTTCGTACTATTCCTGCAGGAGAATATAAAAGAATAAAGTTTGGTTTAGGAATTAAAGCAGATTTAAATAAGTTAGATCAAGTTCGCTTTCCCCAGTTCTACGCAGCGGCCGGAGCAAATGACACCAAAATGCATTGGGAATGGGGAACTGGTTATCGTTTTACAAAAATTGAAGGTTTTTATGAAAATGATAACAAACAACTTTCTATTCATACAGGAAGCACGGTTGAAGGAACAAATGGAGATACTTCTACTTATATACAAGGTGTAGATGCTTACAGAGAAATTACATTAGATTTAGTTACAAATGCTAAAGTTGGCGGAAGCGCACCAAAAATAATTATTAAAGCTGATTTTGATAAATTATTAAGTGGTAGAACAAATACCATAAAACTAGGAACTGCAAATGCAACACCAAGTATTCATACTGCTGCTAATATGGTACAATTTGTAGACAATTTAGGTGGAAACGGTACAAGTGATTTAAGTGGTGTTTTTTCAATACTTAAAGTAGAAAATTAATAATTGAAGTTGTTTAAACTTCTTTGTAATATAATTTCATTTTTTTCTTGATAAAAAAACGAAACAAAAAAATCAAGGTCGTAAATCTTTGACTAAAAATTATCAACGCTACGGAAATGATTTAAAAATTCACATACGTTCATTAAATCATTTATATCCTACGCTTTTTCAATTTTATTA